>ERZ827478.296-NODE-296-length-56400-cov-87.466164_pt1 | contig 56400 bp, 51 predicted proteins | sample MGYA00519705_ERZ827478 | MGnify/ENA primary metagenome ERZ827478 (study PRJEB31778, sample SAMEA3449318) | human gut metagenome | biome: human gut; feature: human-associated habitat; material: faeces | place: United Kingdom | collected 2010/2012 ...
TTTTTGTGGCCTTTTTGTGAATTTGATTAAAAAGTCCTTGACAACTCGTTTCGGGAAGCGCTGCAAAATCAAGGTTGTCCAAACGCGGAAGAACATCCAACAGGAACGAAATCCAGCGGCGGGAATCAGCCACAGCAAGCTTTGCAAACGCTTTGGACAGAACATCCTCCAGCGGTTCCGAAAAGTCCTCGATGGCATCCGCTCTGGCACAAATGCGAGAGAAGGAGGAAAACTTGTAAATCGCCCGCAGATCGAGATGGTAGTAATCCAAGAAATTTTTGAGCGTCAGCTCCAGCCCGCTGTCCTCCGCAAAGGAGGCCGCGCGAGCCACCAACCCAGCCGTATTGCCATAGGACGCGCGGATATTCTCCAAAATGTATTTGGCCGCCTTCTTCTCCAACTGGACATAGCAGCCCTTGGGGACGGACACAAAACCGTCCTTGATCTCCCGGCTCACGCTGCGGGTGGTATTCGACAGCAGTGCCGCAAACTTATCCTCAAAATTGTATTTTCGATTTGCCTGACCGATGAAGTCCAGCACGGTCAGGCATTCCTTGTCCTCGGATAGACGCAGACCGCGTCCCAGCTGCTGCAAGAAGATCGTCAACGACTCCGTGGGTCGCAGGAACAGAACCGTATTGACTTCCGGAATATCCACGCCCTCGTTGTAGATGTCCACGACGAAGATGAACCGCACCTCGCCGGACACCAAGCGCCGCTTGGCCGCCGCTCTTTCCTCGTCCGAAGATTGCCCGGTGAGGCACATGGACGGGATGTTGTGGTCGTTAAAATAACGGCACATAAATTCCGCGTGATCTACCGTTACACAGAAGCCGAGACCCTTCACCTCGTCAATGTCCGTCACATATTTCAGCAGTGCCGTCACCACATGGTCGGCGCGGCGGTTGGCAACCGCCCCGCTGAACGTGTAGATGTGCTCCAGCTCGCTCTTTTGGTAGCCACCGGCAGACCATTTGAGCGCATCCAGATCCACCGTATCGGTAACGCCAAAATACTGGAATGGGCACAGGAGCTTTCGGTCAATGGCTTCCGGCAGACGGATCTCCGCTGCAATGCGGTTATGGAAGTAGGGCAGGATACTCTTGCCGTCCATACGCTCCGGAGTAGCGGTCAAGCCCAGCAGGATGCGCGGTTGATAGTAGGACAAGAGCTTCTGGTAAGTCGGCGCGGCGGCATGGTGGAATTCATCCACGATGATGTAGTCATAAAAATCGGGACTCGTCTTTTCCGTGAAGCTCTGTGAGTTGAAGGTCTGGATGGACAGAAACAGGTTGTCGATGCTCTCCGGCTTATAGTTGCCCACAAATAGCTCACCAAAGTTTGCGTCCTTGAGCACGGCGCGGAAGGTGTACAAGCTCTGCTTGAGGATTTCCTCTCGGTGCGCCACAAAGAGCAGGCGGTAGGGTCTATCCGGATTCTGCTTGCGGAAGCGCTTGTAGTCCAGTGCAGAAATGACTGTCTTGCCGGTACCGGTGGCCGCCACCACCAGATTGCGCGTATAGCCACGAACAGTGCGCTCTGCCTCCAGCTTGTCCAAAATCTCCTGCTGGTAGGAATAGGGGTTGATGTCCATGGTGTAGACGTCAGCATTGTTGGTGTCGAAATATTTTTCCGCCTTCAATGCCCGTGCCAAGCGCTCTTTCTGATCCTCCGCGTAGTATTCAAATTCGCGGTCATTCCAGTAATACTCAAAGGTAGCGGCGATCTTGTCGATGGTTTCGGGTAGGTCGCGCCGCGTTACTTTTGTGTTCCATTCAAGGCCGCTGGTCAATGCGGCATTGGACAGGTTGGACGAGCCAACATAGGCCGTCGTGAAGCCGGTTTCGCGGTAAAAAATATATGCCTTGGCGTGGAGCCGTGTCATCTTGGTGTTGTAGCTGACTTTGACCTGTGTATTGGGCAGCTTTCGAAGCTCCTCAATGGCCTTCACGTCGGTAGCGCCCATGTAGGAGGTAGTGATGATGCGGAGCTCGCCGCCGTTTTGCGTAAACTCCCGCAGTTCATCCATGATGAGCCGCAGGCCGCTCCATTTGATGAAGGACACCAGCATGTCAATTCTGTCAGCAGAGACAATCTCTTTTTTGAGCTCCGTAAACATCTGCGGCTCATGCACGGCTCCAGTGAAAAGTGAGCTCTGCGCTATGGAGGTTTCCGGGCGCTCTATGTCCGCCGCTGTTTTCCCCACCGCTAACCGTGGGTCGGTCTCTCGCAAAAGCGCAAGAAGCTGCTCTGCCCGCCGGTCAACGCCCAGCGCGGCAAAGTCAGCTTCTTTCGTTGTATTTTGAATGAGATCAACAATCTGGTTGGTCAGCCCGATCTGGGCAGAAATATCCCCGCCGTTGTCCAGCACGTTATCCAAGCCCTTTTGAACCACATCTGCCAGATACTGCGCCAGAACCTCGGACGCCTCGGCCTTGTCAATGGGTGCAACAGACTTGCGAGCCTCCGGAATCTCCGCAAGCTCGCCCGTCAAGGCGTTGTTGATGACTTGTTCGTATAGACCGGGGTGTAGCATAGTAAAATCCTCAATTTCTTCGATCGTTAGGCATTCTCAAATTTAGTTTTCATCAAATGCTCGGTCGATTAGAGGTTTTGCCTTTTCGAAATCCACACTACTTTGCAAATAGAGCTCAACCGCACCGCAGCCCCAGTGACCGATGTTTGTAACATCTCTCGAAAAGCCTTCTTCAAATGATACAGTAGACACATCAAGCGGCAAATTCAGAATTAGCTTTTTCTTTTGGGCAACTACCGTGACCACATTTCTGATTTTCTTAAATGCCGCATATAGCTTTAGATGACTTTCGCTAATATCATCACCAAGGCTAAGAATATAGTTGGAAAGGTTTTCGTACAACACTCTAATGTTCTCGTCAGCATTTCTGATCTGCTCATCGAACGTTTTATCAGTAGCTTTTGTTTTGCTGACGGGTTCATTATCAGGAATAGCGGAGACAACATTCTCATTGACTTGCTCGAACATAAGCAGGTCCTCTCCGAATTTCTTATATCGGATCAAGCTAATATTGCGGTTCATCTGTTTGATTGCAGACTCATCATATTTTGTGAAGTCACCCGCGACACATACAACTCGCGGCATACTCCAATCAATGTTATTAGCCGCTTTTAAACCCAGCTTTTCAATTACAAGCACTTTGAAACTGTCTTTATGATCCAAAAGCCAGTTCAAATAAAATAAACCTTGGTTAATCACATTCTCCTTCACAGACCGTTTGTATTCAAAGATGACAGGGCAATGGTTTTCGTCAATGCCGATGCTGTCCATGCGTCCACCATCCGTTGTGCGATACTCAGAGGCTAGAAATGTTACCCCGAAGAAGATATTCATATTATTTTCAATCACTGTCTGAAGTTCTTTCTCAAGTGTGACAGTGCCGCTTTGATATTCTTTTACTGCGCCCTTTATGTTAAAAAGTTTTGTGTCAGCCATCGTATTCTCCATCCCTTTCGTCATTGGTAAATTCCATCACATCTCCGATATTGACATCTAACGCAACGCAGATTCTATTGAGTACGGACAGTGTAACTTCCTCATCCCGCCGCAGCCGGGTCATGGTGTTCGGCGCGATGCCTGCCGCTTTGCGCAAATCGGCCTTGCTCATCTTCTTATCGACGAGCAACTTCCATAGCTTGTTATACGAAATAGCCATTTCCGTTCGACCTCCGGCTACAAATATTGTTCTTATTATACATCTTTCTCAATCACAAGGCAAGAGAGTTTCGCATCATGCTGCGAATCTCTCTAATTTCAAAAGCAGTTTGCATGCAAGGCTCTCACGCTCAGATCGTTCGTATACTTTGGCAACACTTTTGCTTCTTATTTTCCGCTCAAAGTCAGCATCATAAGGGCTTGGGATTATCCCAAAATCGCCGCGTGTCCGGACAGCGGCTGTGCTTGCTAATCCACCAAATCTCAGTTTTCTCCGTCTCAACGTCGCTCTTTCTCTCCGCCGAAATCTGTGCTATACTGTAAGAAAATCAGCGGAAGGAGGGCTTCCTTATGGCACTCAAACGGGTATTTGCCGGGTTTTACACGCGATACGACGGAAAGCCCATCTTCGTTGTCCGAGTGCTCAAGGACATCGACACCGGCGAGTCCATCGTGGTCTGCAAGGATGCCAGCTTTTCCAAAGAAGACAACGAGCATTACTACCTCATCCGGTACACCTCCTTCTGCGAGCAGGTCGAAGTCGATGGTGTGCTGCGGGATAAATACGTCCGCCAGACACGGCGAGAAATCGACGAAGGTACTGTCCGCGAAGTGTATGAGGATGGCTTTCCGGAGCCCAAAAGCAAGCCATTCACTTATGTTGATGACGAGTACGCGGAGCGCGCCATCCGTTGCAGCAGAACCTACTATGAATACGCCAAGGACATCTGCGAAAACTACCGGATGGATCTGCGGCGATACAAGCTCATCCGAGAGCGGAAGCAGTACATCGGCATATCCAACCGTGAGGCATATCAGGCCATGTGTGAGGATCTCGCGTTTGCTCAGCAGTCCCTCAAAACGGTGCTCAACGACTACGCCGATCTCTTCCGGAAACGCTTTTCCGAGGGGCTGTCCATCCACAAAACGGCAGACGCCATGCAGCAGAACCGCGGCGTGATCGAGCGGCGGCAGGCCGCACTCTATCGGGCGTTCGCCCAGCTTTTGCAGCAGCGGGATGAGGCGGACGGCGTCTGTCGGCTGATGCAGAAAACTGAATACGATCAAAGAGATATCGAGGATTTGCTCGAATAATTGATGCAAAATCAAAGCGCTTGTCGTAGTGACAGGCGCTTCTTTTTTGCCCTTTTTATGACAAAACCGTGACACGCCGCATCATTTTGTCCGTTGGAAAGTAGAAAGGGCAATTTGGATCAGCGCACAGAGATTGTTTCGCCGTCCTCGAAACTTTTTTGAGAAATCTGGGACAAAATCGGTCTCTGATTCACTTAGCTAAGTAGAGGGCGGATCAGGGGCAAAAAAGTTTTTAGAAAGAGGGTACCAAGTTTTTGAGGAAAAATGTCCGTTGTAAAGTAGAGAGGAAAACGTCCGTGAGACAAAACCGTGACACTCCGATTCATTCTGTCCGTTGGTTATATAGAAGGGGAAATATTTTCTCTTGCCCCCTGTTTTTCTCTCGAAAATTGTCCGTTGTAAAGTGAAAGGCAAACAGCTTCGCTTCCAAGCCGCCCTTCAAACATAGTTTTCAAAATTGAAAGGAGAACCACTATGACCACTTACTACAACCACACCCACATGACCGCTGTACCCACCCGCCTCCTGCTGGATACGAACCTCTCCACAGAGGCCAAGCTCACCGGTGCACTCTTGTACACCTTCGAGGACGGTGGTCTGAGTGCTCAGGAACTTGTAAATGTTCTGAGCCTCCCGCCTGAAAAGGTTGCTCCGGTTTTTGCTGAACTCACCGGCAATGGCTATCTGGAAATTCTGGAAGAAAAAGGTGCCTTCGGGCTGCACCTGAAGGGGTGAGCCTCATGCCGGATCGCACGCGACCCATCCGCAAGGAAATCTGCCTGAATGAGCAGGAGCTGAGTCTGATTCGCCACAAGATGAACCAACTCGGCACCCGCAACTTCGGCGCGTATGCCCGGAAAATGCTGATTGACGGGTACATCATCAAGGTCGATTACACCGAGCAGAAAAAGTTAGCTGCCGCTGTCAGCCGTGCCGCCTCGAACATCAACCAGATTTGCCGCCTACCGGGCGCTGCTATGAGGACGACGTTGCCGTGCTGAAAGCGCGGCAGGCCGAGATCTGGGAGCTGCTGAAAGCGCGGCAAAAGGACGAGCTTTGACCACAACGGGATTTTCCATGTGTGGGTTTTCCGTCACCGGTTTTCCGGACGGTGGACAAGCTGACGCTCCGGAGCGTTCCGCAGCCGGATTTCAGGACGACGGTTTTTGCGCCGTTCATCGGGACTGAAATTCATCCTCTAACTAATAAGAAATAAATCAAGATACAAGAGAATCAATCTATCAATCAATCAACACAAAAATGGATGGATTGATGGATGGGATAGGAGGTCAGATGAAAACTTCTTGCAAGCTCACGGCGCAGAGCCCAGCGGCGTCCTATGTGCCGCTTCCAAGGTTCCTGCTCCAAGACGAAGCCCTGCGGGACATCAGCAACGACGCGAAGGTGCTCTATGCACTGCTGCTGGATAGAGCCAGCATTTCCCGGCAGAACGGCTACGTCGAGCCGGACGGCACGATTCGGCTGTGCTTCACCTTGGAACAGGCGCAAACCAAACTCCACCGCAGCCGTCAGAGCGCCACGCGGATCTTCCGGGAACTGGAGTACAGCGGCTTGATTATCCGAAAAAAGCAGGGGCTGGGCAAGCCCGCCCTCATCACGCTGAACTACCCGTCAGATGCAAAGCTTATCGCAAAGGAGGGCGAAAATGCACAAGCTTGACCCCATCGAGCGGCTGCCAGATGGCACGCTCTTCCGCCTGACGCCGGGGCAGCTTCGCAGCGTGCGCGGCCTTACAAAGCGCTGCTGCAACTTCTTGGATGGCGACTGCCTGCTGCTGGACGGTGTCTGCCCGCAGTTTATCTCACGCAGCCTGATCTGCCGGTGGTTCCGCCGCGCCGTACTGCCCCAGCAGCCCAAGCTGGAACAGGCCATTCTCAGCCCGAAAAAACTCCGCCGCTGCGAAGTCTGCGGCACGGGCATCCTCGCCCGCTCCGGCAGGACAAAATACTGCCCAGCCTGCGCCAAGGACATCCACCGTCAGCAGAAAGCAAAGTCCGCCCGCAAACGGCGGTCGGGCGTAGACAATTTGGGGGCGAAAAGCCCTTGAATTGCAAGCATTCCCGCACCACCAAAGCCGCACGGCAATACGATTTCCCTCGCAGCCGCGAAATCGAGTTCTATTTGTCTACATAGCCGCCGGAACACACGCATAGATTGAAGAAGAAAACGCTCTGGAAAGGAGGGCAGCCATGGAAGTATTTCTGATCTTCCCGAAATCAAAGCAGGCGCAGCAGGAGCTTGGGCAGGAGCTGGCGAAGTTCCAGTCCGAGCAGGCGCTGAAAAATGTCCAGAAGCTGCCCTGTTCCACGGAGCAGAAGCTGGAACTGGTAGATGCCGCCGTGAAGCATCTGAAAGCGCAGCAATAATACATAGCAAACGAGCAGGCCAGCCTCAACAGCCGGTCTGCTCGTTTTGCTATGATTACATCTGCTTGAAATACTTCTCCCATGTGGATTTGAAAATCTGCACGTTACCCTGTTCCCATCGCTTGAACTTTTGCAGCGGGACGCCAAGCTGCGCTGCATATGCCTTCTGCGTCAAGCCGAGCCGCTGACGTATGGCTTTGATTTGCTCCCCCTGTCCCCGCAGCAGAAACAGGTTATAGTCATCCAGCAAATTCTCAAGCGGCACTTCAAACAGCTCCGCCAGCTTCTCCATATGTTCCTTCGGATAAAAGTCCCGCCCTGCCTCCTCATAATGGATGTAGGTACTGCGGTCGATGCCCGCATAGTCCGCCGCGTCACGCTGACGAAGTCCTTTTTGATAACGATACCACCGCAGCTTGTCCGCAATTTCCGTGATCTCGGATGCGTCCGAAAACCGCAGATTGAACTTCTCGGCATCCAAAAACTTATGTGGAAGGACGACGGGGAACTTGAGAATTTGAAGCGGCGCAACTTTTAACGTACCTGCAACATTCGCAGCCAATACATAGCTGCGGACTTTCAGGCGGCAGAACATAGACCATTTTGCCCCAAAAGGTTCATGGTTTTCCACCTCAACCGCCGATTGTTCTGCTGCGATAGTATAGCATTTTCTACGCACCGGGCAGCATAGGTAGCAAGTCTCGCCCCCTTGCTGGCATCGAATGTCGTGATCCCCTTGATCAGCCCAATTGTCCCAATGGAAATCAAATCCTCCTGGTCGGCGGTTTGTGCGTAGTATTTTTTAGACTGGTGATGCCTGCGGTGTGCTTGAGCGGTGTATAGACAGCCTCATAGGTGCTGCCCAGCTTCAGAAAAATGTCGAGATGAATGGCATCCTTGGTGCTCTCCTTCTTGACAACAACCTTATCCAGAATCGTCGCCACCAGCGCCGTATCGATTTCCCCGGTGAAGCGCAACGCCTCGTCCAGCGCTTGCCGGATGGCCGGGATGTCCAGTTCCTCAGAAGACTGATTTTCTTCTTCCTGCCGGATGGCTGTCAGTTTTCCATGGCACTCCAGAATCTGGACGTTGAAGGCATCGTTGCGCTCCTTGAATTCTTCTACCGTCAATGCACCGGCAATGCTCAAATCCAGCAGCCGGTTTTTCTTTCGCTCCAAATCGTCCATCTCATTTTCCACCTGACCGCGGAGCTTGCCATAGTCCACTTCTTTGGGAATGTTGGTCAGCACCGTCACCAGAGAATCGATAATTTTCTGCTCATCCCGAATCAACTTCTTGAAAATGTCGCTGAGGATAAAATCCAGGTCACTGCTGCGAATCTGTGGTGCCGAGCAAGCCGCCCTTCCGTGGCTGCGGTAAACCTTGCACTGCCAGACCTCCTGCTGCCCCTTTTTTGTTTGAATCACCTGCCGGTGAAAGGTAGTCCCGTGTTCCTCACAATAGATTTTTGTGCTGTAGGGATAGCGATTGTGAAAGCTGAGGCCGCTGCTGTGTGACTTCATTTCTTCGCGCCTTCTCTTGTACAGCGCATTGGCTCGGTTCCACAGTTCTTCGGAAACGATGGCCGGTATAGATGGGTCCGGGTACGTCACCCACTCGCTTTCGTCCAGCAAAACATTCCGCTTTGTCCGGTAATCCACACTCTGGCTCTTATTCCCACAGTACCAGCCCTTGTACTTGGGATTTTCCAGAATGTGCCGGATGGTCAGGGTGTTAAAGGCGTTCCCCTCCCGGCTGGTGTAGCCCAACTCCATCAACCTTTTGGAAATCGTGCGGGTCCCAAGGCGTTGGTTGCCGTAAAGGTCAAAGATGATGCGGATGATCTCCGCTTCCTCCTCATTGACGGTCAGAACGCAGTCCTTTTTATCGTAGCCATAGAGCTTGTCGTTGCCCAGCACATGGCCGTTCTTGATAGCCTGCCGAAAGCCAAATTTCAGCCGTTCCGACAGCTTCCGGATTTCATCCTGAGCAACACCCGCCATAATCACCAGCCGGAACTCGCTGTCCGTGTCCAGTGTGTTGATATTGTCGTTCTGAAAAAACACACCCACATTGTAATCCAGCAGTTCCTGCGTATATCGGATGCTGTCCAGAGTCGATCTGGAAAACCGGGAAATCTCCTTGGTAATGATGAAATCAAACATCCCCGCCTTTGCATCCCGGATCATGCGGTTAAAATTGTCCCGCTTCTTCGTAGAGCCGCCGGAAATGCCCTCATCCACATACCCCGGTACAAATTTCCAATTTGGTTTACTCTGAATCAGCTCCGTATAATATTGCACCTGATTTTCCAGAGAATTGATCTGTTCATCCTGATCTGTGGACACCCGGGCATAAAATGTCACCCGAAGTGGCATGTCGTAAAACGACCTGCCATTCCGCATTTCAGCGCGGATTTTCCGAACTTCCATCAGCATCCTCCCCGTTCCGGAAAAAGGGCGGCAAATCCAATGTGCCGAGAACTTTCTCACGCGCCCTGCCACAAACATCCCCCGAAATCAGGCCTCTGTCCAGAAGCGCCTGCAGCAGAACACACAAAACATCCTTCTGTACCTCATCCATATGCGCTCACCTCGTAACACCATATGAGCGCTGTTTCCCATCATGCTGTCGGCCTTATACTGAACTTCAATTAAAATCTTTAAAAAAGATTTTAATTGCCCGAAGGGCATGAAGTTCATATGAGACTTGTTTTGTGATTTCTTTCCTTATAAATCACAAAACCGGCAGCGCCATTAGGCGATGCCTTCCTGATAAAATCAAAGATTTTAATCAGGAAATAGTATTAAAACGCAAAAATTCCCAAGGCTTCAAGCCCTGGGAATTCCGCGTATCAATAGATCACATGCAGCCATTTCCGTTTGTCCACGACAACATGCTTATGTCGGTCGATATACTCAATGATCATCTGAGAAATTTCCGTCGGTTGATCCTTTACCAGCCTGCACTTTGCGTAGAATGGATACCCGCCCGTACCGGTGGCCCGGTAGTTGTTCATGCACAGCGTCAGCGTCCGGCCTTCTTCCAGCTCTTTGCCTTCATACACCATGGATGTGACCCGGTCACCCACCGGCCGACGGACGTCCATCGTCACTTCCAGACCGGACAGATAGTCAAAGTTATAGTGCTGAACAATAGGCTTGAGGAAGCTCTGCCCCACCTGTAGCCGCCCAGATTCATCCAATTCAAAGTATTCCGCGCAGCGTTCCAGCCCGGCCTTCAGCACCCGGCGCTCCACCTGAAGGGTTTGCAGCGTGTTGGGGAACACGTAGGTGGCCACCACGTCCCGGATGGTGACCTGCCTGTCAAAGCCCTTCACCACATTGGCAAGGCTGGTGACGGAAAGGTCTGCGCCGGAGGCTTCCAGCTGCACCTGATTGAAGAAATTGGCAATCAGGGAGCCGTTTTCCGCCATCTCCATATGATCTCCGGGCAGCAGCGGGATGTCCAGCTCTCCAAGGGGCTGATCCAGAAAAACAGCATTCTGCGCATCCAGCGGCGCCAGAAATGCCGCCAGACGTTCATCGGGCTTTTCGGGTTCAACCAGCCGGGAATGGGCGGTCACGTCCCCATCCGCCGACACTTTCGCATCCATCCGGACGTACTGCCTGCACCGATCCGGGGACTGACAGGCGTAAGTGCCGAAGAGCTGCAAGCCCGCCTTGGCCTGATGCTGGTGTCCCGTCAGCAGAATGTCAAAATCCAGCTCCCGGCAGATCCGGTAAGCCTGATTTTCGCCGGTGTCAGAGAGAAGCTCCCCGGTGGTCAGATCATTTTCAAAACCGCCGTGGTAAATACAGACCGTAACGTCCACACCCGCCGCCTTCAGCTCATCCAGCGCGGCCGCCGCAGCGGGGAAAGCCTCGTGAACCTTGATACCCACCAGATTCTCCGGCTTCTCCCACAGATTGACAAAATGAGTGGTGACGCCGGTAATGCCCACGCGCAGACCGTTTTCCAGCGTGACCACAGCAGTCCGCTCCACGCCGGATACCCCCTCCACATTGGCGCTAACACAGCGCGCGTCCAGATGGCTGAGGTAGCTTTCCAGCGTCTCACGGCCAAAGTTAAAATCGTGGTTGCCAATAGTGACAAAATGATACCCCGCCAGATTCATCACCCGGGCGGATACCTTCGCGCCCTCCACCGGACTCCGGCTGAGCCAATAGGCAAAGGGGCTTCCCTGCAAAATGTCGCCGCCATCCAGAATCAGGGTGTTGCCGTCGTGGGGGAAGGAGGAGGCGCAGCGGGAAAGTCCGGTGGTGCCGGGCGTCCCCGTTGCGTAATCCATATCGGAAAAATAGCCGTGAATATCGCTTGTAAAGCAGATCGTCAGATTTCGGTTCATAGAAATACTCCCTTGAAAAAGGCTTCGGCGTTGACGCGCCGAAGCCTTTATGTTAAATTATTGGCCGTGCGCCAGCTTCCGGCGGATTCTGGTGGAGAAGAACTCAATGATCAGCGCCAGCACCATCAGCCCCCAGACGAAGGAGCCGACCATCGCCCAGCGGCGGCTGTTCAGGCACTGCACCAGCGACGCGCCGATACCGCCCGCGCCGACGATACCCAGAGTGGTAGCGTCCTTCAGGTTGATATCGAAGCGGTAAATGGTGGTGGAAATGAAGCTCGCCGTCAGCTGCGGGATGACGCCGTAGCGGATTTTCTCAAAGGCGTTGCAGCCCATGGCGTCCAGACTTTCCAGAATGTGGGTGTCCAAGTCCTCAATGGCCGTGATATACATTTTGGAGATCATGCCGATGGAGCAAATGGACTGGGTGATGACACCGCAGGCCGCGCCGGGTCCGGTAACGCGAATCCACATCAGCGCCCACACCAGACTGGGAATGGTGCGGATCAGCAGGATCAGCAGCCGGAACAGGTAGGAAATGGGCTTCGGCATGATGTTGGACGCGGCCAGAAAAGCAAAGGGAATCGCCAGAATCGCGCCGAACAGGGTGCCCAGCACCGCAATGGCTACGGTCTGCAGCAGCAGATAAGGGACATCCGTATCCCCAGTGCCGAACAGCAGCTTGGTATCGGGATTGAAGACGCCGTGGAGGACGCCCTTCGCCACCTCGGAGCCTGTTGTGGTCATGCCGTTGAACTGGATGCTGGAGGACGACCAGCTGACCATTACCGCGATAATCAGCACGATCAGGGTGTAGAGCATCCACTTCCGGGGACGGTTGGCGTAGGCCTCGGCAGCGGTAAGCTTCCGGTTGTAGACTTCCTCAAAGGTTTCCAATTTGGTTCTTGCAGACATGTTCATCCTCCTCTCAGCTCAGCTTCTTGCGCAGGTAGGCGCTGAAGAATTCGATGAACGCAACGACCACGAACAGCGTCAGCAGAACCATGCCAAGGCTCTCATAGTCGCGCCAGCCGATCCGCTCGTTGATGGTGATGCCGAGGCCGCCCGCGCCGACGTAACCCAGAATGGCGGAGGCGCGGATGTTCATTTCAAAGCAGTACAGGCAGTGGCTCAGATAAACGGGCAGGATCTGGGGAACGCAGGCCGACCAGAATGCCTGAAATTTATTGGCGCCCAGCGCCTCCATGGCCTCAAACGGCCCCATATCGATGGTCTCGATGCTCTCATAGAGCATCTTGGACACGACGCCGAAGGTGAAAATGGCGATGGCAACCGTGCCGGAGAAGGTGCCCAGAGAGAAGATCAACGCGCACACCAGCGCGATAACCAGCGTGGGCAGGGTACGGATCAGCGCCAGAATAAAGCGGAAAATGCTGACGATCACCGCATTGCGGTTGATGTTGGAGGAAGCGAGAATTGCCACCGGCATGGCGATGGCGCAGCCGATGACCGTGCCCAGAATGGACATCTTGATGGTGTCCAGCAGGGGGCTGACGACCTTGGGGAAGAACTCCCAGTTGGGATGGAAAATCTTTTTCAGCAGGTCCAGCATCTTGGAAAACCGGCTGACGATGACCGCGAGATCAAAGCCGGTCATTTTCAGCGCCCACACGATGGCCAGCGCCAGACAGATCACAATGAGCGGGGTGCGGCTTCTGGGGCGGCGGACGGTGTGTCCGTTTTCCAGCGTAATGACCTGCGGCTTGAATATCTTATCGAAGAGTGTCTCCTTGTAGAGAGCGGTATTTTCGTTGTCCATACTCATTCTCCATCGCCCATGGTGGGGACCTTGGTGCCGTTGTAGACCGCGTCGATCTGCTCCTGCGTAATGGTGCTGGCGGGGCCGTCGAAGACGATCTCACCGGCACGGACGCCGATGACCCGGTCACAGTATTTGAGGGCAAGGTCAACATGGTGGATGTTCAGCAGAATGGAAATGTTGTATTCCTTGTTGATGCGGACAAAGTCCTCCATGACCTGCTTGGCCGTGATGGGGTCAAGGGAGGCCACCGGCTCGTCGGCCAGAATGATCTTGGGGTTCTGGTTCAGGGTGCGCGCCAACGCGACACGCTGCTGCTGGCCGCCAGACAGCTGGTCGCAGCGGGTATAGGCTTTGTCCAGAATGCCCACCTTGTCCAGGCTTTCCAGGGCGCGCATCTTCTGATCCTTGGTGAAAATGCCGAACAGGACACGGAAGAAGTTCATATCCGGCACGTCGGCGGTCAGAACGTTCTTAATGGCGGTGCTGCGGGAGACCAGGTTGAAGCTCTGGAAGATCATGCCCACCTTCCGGCGGTAGCGGCGCAGCGTCTTACCCTTCAGGGCATCCACATCGACGCCGTCCACCGTCAGTTCACCCTTGGTGATATCGTGCATCCGGTTGATGCAGCGCAGAATGGTGGACTTGCCCGCGCCGGACAGGCCGATGATGGCGACAAATTCCCCCTGCTCGATCTGCAGGTTGATGCCTTTCAGTGCAGTGAAGCCGTTGGGATAGGTTTTGTATACATTTTTAAATTCAATCATGTCAGCGTCTTCTCTTTCTTTAAGCTAAGTTGGACACGTGCGAGCCGAAGCTCTGCGGCAAGGCGGCTTGCCGCCAGCGGGCGTTGGGTTGACGGCAACCCGCCCTGCCGCAAGATTCCGCAAAAACAGAGTGTTAAGGGCTTCATTAGGGTGAAAGCGCCCTGTTTTGACGCAGGGCGCTTTCTGAATTACTTCAATGAATCAGGAAACAACTTCCAGAGCAGCGCGGGCGCCGTCGTAGTCGGAGTCCTTGGCGATGGCATAGCCGGTGTGGCTGTAGACGCTGAAGATAGCCTGTCCTTCATCGGTGTTGATGATGTTGATGAAGCACTGCTGCAGAGCGTCGATCAGCTCGGGGGTGTAGTAGGGGCTTTCCTTGGAAATGGCAACGGTGTCGTTGTAGATGCCGTCGGTGACGCCGATGACATTCAGCTCATTCCAGATGGAGTCGGAACGGCCCATGCCCTGCTTGCCGGTCTCGTCCTTCTGATCGACGGGCAGCATCCAGGAAGCTTCGTAGTCGTTACGGCCGTCGGCGTAGCAGACAATGATGTCCACCTGCTCAGCAGCGGCGTAGGAGAAAGCGGTGCCGTAGCCGGAGTCCAGAGGAACGACGTTGGACAGGTCGGAGATCTTCTTGCCGTCGTAGTTCTCCATCAGCCACAGAGTGGGGTAGATGTAACCGGCGGAGGAAGAGGTCTTCTGAACGGCCCAGGTAGCCTTGTCCAGGTCTTCCCAGGTCAGCTTCTCACCGGCGTTGACCTTGGCGGCCAGCTCCTTGCCATAGGGAGAGGGAGTTGCGTAGATCAGAGAACGATAGTAGGTGACCTGAGGGCCATCCTTCTTGGTGGCGTTGGCTTCGCCGTTCCAGTCAGCGGGGTTCTCGCTGTCGTTGGACAGGCCATTACGGGTAGCGGTCAGAATGACCTCGGTATCGTCGGAGTACAGGGCGTAGGTGCCGCCGGGCAGCCAGCCCAGATCGATGGTACCGGCGGACATGGCCTCACCGGTGGCGTCATAGCTGGTGCCGACAGTGATGTCAACTTCGTCGATGTCGTAGCCCAGGTTTGCCATCTCGGCCTTGACCAGCTCGGGCAGGTTCTCGGTGCCGGCAATGATGACGTCGGCGTCCTTGGAGGGAACGAACTCCAGAGTCAGCTTGTCGAAGTGAGGACGGGCAGCTTCGGTCTCAGTGGCCTTCTCGGTGACGCTGACATCAGCTTCGGTGGGAGCCTTGGTCTCGGCAGCGGGGGCCTTGCCGCAGGCGCCCAGAGACAGGACCAGAACCAGTGCCATGGTCAGTGCAAGGATCTTTTTCATTTTGAATATCTCCTTTATAATTTTTATTCACGGTGAAACACCGGGAATTACAGATAGGTGTGGGCACAAGATGTCCCACCACTCAAATAATAGCACATTTTGTGGTTTTTGCAAGTACATCGACACAGTTTTTCCTAATTTTTACATAACCGCGCACTTGACTTTACCGATGGAGATGTAGCCCTTGAGAACAGCCTCCACATCGGTGCCTGCCGGGACCGCGTCTCCCTCCGTCAGCGGAGAGCCTTGCCCGGTGAGGGCGACCGCGCCGTCCGGCAGTATCGTCTTCCGGTAGTCCTCACTGTAAAACTGAAGGGGGGCGACGGTGCGTTCTCTCAGAATGCCTTTCAGCTTTTCGGGGGCGACCGCCGGGAAATTCACGTTCCACACCTCGCCCCGTCCCTGCCCGGCTTCCATCAGCTCCCGCATGATACTTAGCAGATACTTTTCGGCAATATGCAGAGGGGCGTTCATGGTGCTGGAAAAGGCCATGGCCGGAACGCCGTTCATGACCGCCTCGAAGGCCGCGCCCAGCGTACCGGAGTAGGCGATGTCGAAGCCCGCGTTATAGCCGTCGTTGATGCCGGAGAAAACATAGTCCGGCTTTTCCTCCAGCAGATACTGCATCGCGATCTTCACGCAGTCCGCGGGCGTGCCGTCCACCATGTAAGCCGCCTTCACGGGAACGGGGAAATCCGCTGCCTTATCCACCCGCATATCCCCGCGGATCGTTATTTTCTGGGACATGGCGCTGCACTGATGGGCAGGCGCCACCACTGTGACCTCCCCCAGCTCCATAGCGGCCTTAGCCAGCAGCGCGATACCGGGAGCGTGGATGGAGTCGTCGTTCACAACCAGAATCTTCATATGTATGTTCCTCTCTCTGTAATTTCGTCTGATACTATTTCCCGATTAAAATCTTAATTTTAATCAGGAAGGCATCGCCTGACGGCGCTGCCTGTTTTGTGATTTATAAGGAAAGAAATCACAAAACAAGTCTCATATGAACTCCATGCCCTTCAGGCAATTAAAATCTTTTTTAAAGATTTTAATTGGAGTTCAGTATGAGAATCCTCCGATTGGTACAGCCCGTCCGGATAGCCGGAACAACCTGTATCCCCGAGGCCATGATGTCAAAGCCCTCAACTTTGTTCATCATACCATGATTTTGCAGGAAACGCAACGAAGAATCTACCCATTAAAACACTTTTGCACGCATCCGCAACCAAACGTCCATCACACAATACAGCCCGGCAGGGGTTTGACCCCCGTCGGGCTGTAAGTCTCGTATTTCAATATATTCCTGCAATTTGCCCGAAGCACACGGACAAAATCGTCTCTTCTGTCCGCCGTAGAAAATCTCCCCGCGCATTATCTGTTTTTCATAATGTGCGCCACCAGCCGCAGATTCCGTTCTATGAGAACATTCCTCGCTTCCAGATCCCCCTTCCCTGCCAAGTCCAGATAGTACCGTTCCTCTTCCTCCGTCAGCGGGCGGGGAAAGCTGCCCGAGGACAGCTGCAATGAATAAAATAATGAACTGAGCATCAGCCAGGCCGCTGCCAACATGTTCGCCACCTCCACTGCCACTGTATTCCCCATTGCCCGTCCTTTTTCCAACAAAATACCGCCGGGGCATTTTGCCCCGGCGGCGAAAACTGTTATTCCTTTCAGGCGCTGCGGTATTGGTCGAGAAAATCCTCCCACGGATATCCGTTGATCGTTCCGTTCTCAGACATATCCAAAACAATCATTACTACCATTGTATCACAGCAAACACCCGGTGTCATCAAAAACCGGCACATTTCCGCGCATCGATAACGGGGCAGTGGAACTATGGTCATCATACACCATAACTCCCCGGTGTGAGGTGCGCGGCACGCAACTTTTTTCAAAATTGTCGCACGCCGCGCGACCATAAGTTGAAGGAATCTGCTATACTAAAATCGCCAAATAAGCAGTGGACAATAGCATCAAACGGTGATATTATTTTACCGTAATGGTTCCAAAAATCGGCGGGGAAGCCCCCGAAAGAAAGAGGAATGGAATATGGAAGTACGCAGATGCATGAAATGTATGCACCCGCTGACGGCGGGAGAAACCGTCTGCCCGGAATGCGGACGCGCCTACGGCAGCGCGAACGCGGAGACCTTCGCCCTGAAACCGGGAACGATTCTGGAGGGAAAGTACCTCGTGGGCGAAATGCTGGGTCAGGGCGGTTTTGGCATCACCTACATTGGCTTTGACCTGCTGCTGGAGCAGAAGGTTGCCATCAAGGAATACTATCCCATGAGCACCGGCATGGTCAGCCGGGACGGTCACTCCACCGTGGTGTGGAGCAGCGCCATGATGGGAAAAACCGGCACTCAGAAAGGCTTCGACAGTTTCCTGAAGGAAGCCCGGAAAATGGCAAAGCTTGGGGGCATTCCCGGCGTCGTGGGGGTGAAATCGGTTTTCATCCAGAACGAAACGGCCTACATCGTCATGGACTTCATCGAGGGCGAGACCCTCCTGAAAAAATTGCAGAAGAACGGCCCCATGGACTTTGACAGCTGCGTCAAACTCATGACCCCCATCATGCAGGCACTGGCAGAAGTCCATGAGCACGGCATTATCCACCGGGACATCAGCCCGGACAACATCATGGTGCGGCCTGACGGCAAGCTGATTTTGCTGGATCTTGGCGCGGCGAAGGATTTGGACATTCAGGGAAATGACGGCAGCGTCCAGTCCTCCCAGATGGTGGCCAAGCACGGATTCAGCCCCATTGAGCAGTACAGCAAGAGCGGAAAGGTCGGCCCGTGGACGGACATTTACGCCATGGCCGCCACGATTTACTATTGCTGCACCGGCATTCTCCCGCCCCCCGCCACCGACCGCACCATAGACGATACACTGGCCTGTCAGCCGCTGCTGACGCAGGCGCAGTTCGACATTCTGGCGGACTGTATGCGTATGCGCCCGCAGGATCGTCCGCAGAGCATGGACACGCTCCTGCAAATGCTCACCCACCCGCAGGGGGAGGCGAAGCCGTTCGATAGAGTGCCGGAAACAGAGCCAATAGAGCAGGAAGCAAGGGAGCCAGCCCCGCCCAAACCGATGGAGACGGAACCGGTAGTCCAGAAGACCCAACCGATAAATTCAGAAGTGCAGCCCACCCAACCGCTCCGGCACGATGCGAAGCCAACGCGGCCGCTTCCCAAATGGCTGATACCCGGCGTTGCGGCGGTGGTCGCGGTGATAGCCCTCGCCATTTCCATCGGCAGCGGCGGGAAAAAGTCCGCCCCCGCTCCCTCCGCGAAAGCTCCAACCGTGCAGACCGCCGCGGAACCGGCACCCACGAAAGCGGTCCCTGCTGTCCCCATGGAAGTCCATACTATGGCGGCTACAGAGTATGTCTTTTCAAATAATGACGTCCCCGCTACCCCCTTTTGGGGACAGCAGCAATATATGCGCAAAGACGTAAAAACGCTGACCTTCCAGAGTTCCCTGCAAAACGCCCCCGGCAGTGCCTGGGACGTGTCGGAAGCTGGTGACAGGAGCGTGCTGGCCTGGATGGATAATGGCGATTTGTACGTGGCTGCTGACGGGGCGATTGCGCCGAATTCCAACGCTTCCTGCCTGTTTCAGGAATTTGTAAACCTGAAAACAATCGATTTTGGAAACTGCTTCGATACTTCCAGCGTGACAGACATGAGTTCGATGTTCAACTACTGCACGAGTCTGACCAGTTTGGATTTATCCGGCTTCGATACTTCCAACGTGACAGACATGGGTTGGATGTTCAACTACTGCACGAGTCTGACCAGTTTGGATTTATCCGGCTTCGATACTTCCAACGTGACAGACATGGGTTGGATGTTCAACTACTGCGCGAGTCTGACCAGTTTGGATTTATCCGGCTTCGATACTTCCAGCGTGACAGACATGAGTTTGATGTTCCAAAACTGTGCGAGTCTGACCAGTCTGGATGTATCCAGTTTCGACACCTCCAACGTGACACATATGATTTTTATGTTCAACCTCTGTGAGAGTCTAACCAGTTTGGATTTATCCGGCTTCGATACTTCCAGCGTGACAGGCATGAGTGTGATGTTCCAAAACTGTGCGAGTCTGACCAGTCTGGATTTATCGGGCTTCGATACTTCCAACGTAACGAAAATGGCCGGTATGTTCAGCAACTGTAAAGATCTGACCAGTTTAGATTTGTCCGGTTTCGATACCTCCAACGTGGCAGACATGAGTAATATGTTCCGCTCCTGTACAAGTCTGACCAATCTGAATCTGTCCAGCTTTGACGCCTCCGCCGTAACGAAGATGGACAGTATGTTCTACGGCTGTGACAATCTGCCCGATATCATCTGCTCCGACAGTAAGATTCTTAAGGAATTCCGCAATCGTTAACACCCACCCCGCCCGGCTCTGCCATCCAGAGCCGGGCAAAATTTTTTCAAAATTGTCGCACACCGCGCAACCGCAAATTTCGTAAACTTGCTATAATAAAATTACCAAATAGGCAGTAGACAACATCATCAAGCGATGATATTATTTTATTATAGTGGTCATCACCGGGAACACGGAACCGAACATCAGGCCACTGAGAGAGGAGAGAAACATGAAATTTGACCGCTGTTTTGGCTGTATGGAGGAAATTCACGGCTACCCCTGCCCCGTCTGCGGCTTTGACCCCGCGCAGGCCGCCGCACCCAATTATGTGCTTCCCTATGGGGCGATTTTGAACGGCAGATACATCGTAGGAAAAATGCTGGGTCAGGGCGGCTTCGGCATCACATATATCGGCTGGGACCTTGCCATGGAGCGGAAGGTCGCCATCAAGGAATACTACCCCTCCGGTCAGGTCAGCCGGAATCCCGGCTCCCGGGATTTGACATGGTATACCAACGAGCAGTCCCGGCAGGCAAGGCAGAACGGTATGCAGATGTTCCTGAAAGAGGCCCGAAAAATGTCCAAGGTGGACAATCTCACCAATGTGGTGCGGGTGCGGGATATTTTTCAGGAAAACGAGACGGCCTATATCGTCATGGACTTCGTGGAAGGCGAAACGCTGAAAGCACGGCTGGATAAGACCGGCCCTCTGACATGGAAGCAGGCGAAAGACATTTTCCTCCCCGCCATTCAGGCCATGGAGCAGGTACATCAGGCCGGTCTTGTCCACCGTGACATCAGCCCGGACAACCTGATGCTGACGCCGGACGGCAGGGTAATGATCCTCGATCTGGGCGCGGCAAAGGATCTGGCAATCAATAAAGGTGCTTCCTCGGCGATGGTCGTGAAAGGCGGCTTCAGCCCTCCGGAGCAGTACGCCCAGCAGGGCGGGTCCGGCTCATGGACGGATGTTTACGCCATGGCCGCAACCATGTACCACAGCCTGACCGGCGTCGTTCCCCCCACCGCTGTAGATCGTATGCAGGGAGAACCCGTAAACTGGGCATTGCTGGAAACCGGCGGCGTTCCGAATCATGTAATTGCGGCCCTGCAAAATGCAATGAAGCTCAACGCCAGAGAAAGAACGCAGACCATGGCAGAGCTTCTGAGCCAGTGCCAGTCCAAATCCGCCCATGCATCCAGGCCGGGGGCAAACCATTCCGGTTCGCAGAAAAAAGCAAATGCTGTGGTGATTGGTCTGGCTGTCGCCCTTTGCGCGATGACGGCGGTATTGGTAACTCTTTTTGTAAAAGCAAAGCCTGAGCCGCAGCCTGCGCCTACCAAAGCCGTAGTACAGGCGGAACCCACTGTAAGCCATGTTGAACCGACTATAGCGTATACGAAACCAACCGCTCCAAGCTCCAACCCGACGAAGCCAACGGCATCTACCGTGCCCGAAGAAACGCAGGCAAAGAAACCGGCCGTGAACGTGAATGATATCGTCAGCTTTGGCCATTACGAGCAGGATGGCAATCGCAGCAACGGCGCTGAGGCGATTGAATGGCTGGTGCTGGACGTTCAGGAGGACAGGGCGCTGCTGCTGAGCCGTTATGCGCTGGACGCTCAGCCTTTTCACAAGAAGTATGAGTATGTCACATGGGACACCAGCACAATTCGGCAATGGCTGAACGGCACGTTTTATAATTCCGCCTTTTCCGAGGATGAAAAAACAATTATGGAACGGACAACCCTCCTGCCGGACAGGAATCCCTATATCAAATGCGATTCCGGCAGGGAAACAGCGGACTATGTATTTCTTTTGAGTCTTGAAGAAGTGGATGCGTTCATTCAATCGAATGGGAATATCGATAAGGACGCGCTGCTTTGCTATCCCACGGATTACGCGGTACAGCAGGGGACATACAAGAACAAGGATACCGGCGGATGCTGGTGGTGGCTCAGAACCTCCGCAGATGACAACCTTGCCGTGTGCAGTGTAAACAGTGACACCATAATCGACTATCACGACGGTACAGTAAACTCTCCGAAAGCCGGTGTCCGTCCCGCCATATGGGTATCTATCGGTTAACATGTAAAACAGGAAGCAGAAATCTGGAACAAAGAGGAGCATGAGAGTGAGATGGAACTGAACAAATGCTTTGGCTGTATGGAGGAAATTCAGGGCTATCCCTGCCCCCACTGCGGCTTCGACCCGCGGCGGGTCACGGGAATAGAATATGCCCTGCCCATGGGAACGATCCTCGCGGGGAAATATCTGGTCGGCCGGGTGCTGGGGCAGGGCGGCTTCGGCATCACCTATGTCGGCTGGGATATCGCGCTGGAACGGAAGGTCGCCATCAAGGAATATTACCCTTCCGGTCAGGTCAGCCGGAATCCCGGCTCCCGGGGACTGACGTGGTATACCAGTGTGCAGTCCCAGCAGGCGAAGCGGAACGGCATGGAGATGTTCCTGAAAGAAGCGCGGAAGATGTCCAAGTTGGACGACATTCCCAATGTAGTTCGTGTGCGGGATCTTTTTCAGGAAAACGAGACAGCCTACATCGTCATGGACTTCGTGGAGGGCGAAACGCTGAAAGCGCGGCTGGAAAAGACCGGCCCGCTGCCTTGGGAACAGGCAAAAGGCATTTTCCTTCCCGCCATTCAGGCCATGGAGCAGGTGCATCAGGCAGGGCTTGTCCACCGGGACATCAGCCCGGACAACCTGATGCTGACGCCGGACGGCAAGGTAAAAATTCTGGACTTGGGCGCGGCAAAGGACTTGAGCGTCAACAATGGCGCGTCCTCCATGCAGGTTGCCAAGGGCGGCTTCAGCCCCTTTGAGCAGTACACCCAGCGGGGCAGCTCCGGCCCATGGACGGACGTCTATGCCATGGCCGCCACGGTCTATTACACCCTGACCGGAAAACTGCCGCCCGTCGCCACCGATCGGGTGGTCGAGGACACCATCTCGTGGGAGGAACCCGGCCTGAAAGCGTTGTCGGCTCAGGCGCTGGAAGCGCTGCAAAAGGCCATGGTGATATCCGCCAAAAACCGGATGCAGAGCATGGAGGAACTGGAAAAGGGTCTATACAGCACAGCGGTGGAACCGGCCCCCACGCCAGCACCTCAGCCGGTGCAGGAAACCCAGCCGGAACCTCAGCCCGCACCAGAAACCAAGCCGGAATCTCAACCAGAGCAGGAGGTCAAACCGGAACCCAAGCCGACACCGGAACCCACACCTCAGGCCAAAACGGAACCCAAACCGGAAGCGGGTAAGAAATCCGGGAAAAAGCTCTGGATTGCTGCGGCAGCGGTCATTGCCGTCGTGCTGTGCGGTGCGCTGGTATGGGCAAACGCCGGTAAACCCGCTGATGATACCGATACAGCCGTATTGCCCGCAACCACTCCGGCCACAACTCCGACCGTTGCCACAACCGCTGCCCCGACTGTTGCCCCGACTGTTGCCGCAACCGCCGCCACGACCGTTGCCCCGACCACAACTGCCACAGTTGCGGAGGAAGCGTCCTCCCAGCCTATGTTTTATGGCATAAACATGACGCCGGAGGAATTTGAACAGGAATTTGATCTGCTGCTCGATGCCGCAAAGTCCTGGACAAAAGCAACTGCACCTCAAAACATCAAGGATTTCCCCATTTTCCCCGAATCACTTTTTGAACTGTTTGACACCTTAGAAGGTGCGCAGTCAGAGATAGAAATTGCAGATTCTACACTGACTTGGAAATCTAATATATTTGAGCTTCTCCCAGAAGACTTAGCAAGCGTCGGTACAATAGAACGGTCTTTTGAGTATTGGAATAAACTGGACGAGCGGCAGTTGGCATTCGAGTCAGTAGGAAATGGCACATATTCTGTTCAGGCTCCTACAGATGCATGGACGAGTAACGCTTCCCCGTGCCTATATTTCCTTTGTCGCAACTATTTGGATGGGTGGACCGAGACTTTACAGGTGTCATACGATATCCCAAACAAGCGTATTGAGGGTGTGCCACTTGTTGGCATAAGCATGTTAAACGCAGAGTATGTAATTGGGGTGTGTCGCAATCTTCTTACCGAAAGTAACTATCGTATTGAGTTAAAGTCAATCACAGGTAATACGCTTGGAGGCATTTGTTCCCTAACATATGACGCAGCCAGCGGCAAACTTATCAGTGTTACAAAACCTTAATTACCCCCATCCCCAAAAAACAACCAAGGAGTACACCATGAACCATTGTAAAAAATGCGGCCACGAGTTGTCACCGACCACGGAATTCTGTGGAAACTGCGGCGAGCCCGTGCCAAAGTGAAAAACGGCATACAACGCAAATTCTCTGATATTGCCCGGTCAAAGTTATAGTTGTCATATATTTTGAAAATAAAGGAGAGAGGAACATGTATTGTTACAACTGCGGCAAAGAAATCGCGGAAACCGTGAAATTCTGCCCCTATTGCGGAGCAGAACAGAAGCAGCCCCAGCAGTCCCCTCTCAGTGGCAGCAGCCTCAGCAGCCCGTCCAGCAGCAACCCGCCCAATGGCAGAACCCCCAGCAGCAGGACACTCAATGGCAGGCTCCTCAGCAGCCCACCCAGCGGCAGAACCCTCCGGCGGCGAATAACAGCGGAAAAAACAATTCCTGGCAGTCCAGACTTCCCATCATTCTGGCAGCTGTCGCCCTTGTGGTCGTAGTTCTGCTTGCAGTGCGCGCGTTCCATAACCGCACCGATGCGCAGAACGAGCTGAAAGCGATCGCAACTACAGAACCTGCCGCTACTGAAGCCGCCCCCACCGAGAAAGTCACATACACCGAGCCTCCCGCCCCGACGGAAACAGAGACCCTCACGGACGGCTGGCACACCATAAACGGAAAGCGCTATTACATTCAGGATGGCGAAAAGTATGTAGATCTTCAGGAAATCGACAACGCGCTGTACTACTTCGACGAAGACGGCGCACTGGCTGAGAATGAAGACGTGGACTATTATGGGACTACTTTACATGCAGGCCGCGATGGTATAATAGAAGGAATTACTATTGATGAAATTGGGGGAGAATGGTCAGATGAGTACTACCATTACGGGAATAACGGACGTAGTTCTGTTCTGGAATTATCCTTTGAAGTAGAAGACTGCGATTCCTTCCGGTTCTATCTGGAGGCAGGCGGCTTGCATGGTGCAAAGGTGAATGGAAAGTGGAAAATCTATGTCAGGCACAACGGCAACTGGGAATTTGTACAGGATATCAATTACACAGAGCCAAATGGATATTTTGACATAAAACTCGACGGTTACAAGAACTTTGATGCCATTACTGCTTGCCCGATGGTGCAGGGCAACGCCACCTACTCCGCGGTTTTCTACCTGCAAAACGTACATTGCGTACTGTAATCGTGATCCGGCCGCAAGAACACAAAAAAATACCGCCGGGGCAATTGCCCCGGCGGTAACTCTTTTCAGTATCATACTGAACTCCAATTAAAATCTTTAAAAAAGATTTTAATTGTCTGAAGGGCATGGAGTTCATATGAGACTTGTTTTGTGATTTCTTTCCTTATAAATCACAAAACAGGCAGCGCCGTCAGGCGATGCCTTCCTGATTAAAATTAAGATTTTAATCAGGAAATAGTATCAGGCGCTGCGGAACCGGGCGAGGAAATCCTTTGTTTCCTGCTTCTGCGGGTTTCCAAACACTTCGGAGGGTACGCCTTCCTCGCAGATGACGCCCTGACTCATAAACACCACATGATTGCTCACGTCCCGGGCGAAGGCCATCTCGTGGGTCACCACCAGCATGGTCATCCCTTCCCGCGCAAGAGACCGCATGACGTTCAGCACCTCGCCCACCATCTCCGGGTCCAGCGCGGAGGTGGGTTCGTCGAACAGCAGCACCTCCGGATCCATAGCCAGCGCCCGGGCAATGGCTACCCGCTGCTTCTGGCCGCCGGAGATCTGCCGGGGCTTGGCGTTGATGTAGGGCGCCATGCCCACCTTTTCCAGATAGGTCATCGCGTGAGCCCGGGCTTCCTCACGGCTCCGCTTCAGCACCTTCACCTGACCGACCATGCAGTTTTCCAGCACCGTCATATTGTTGAACAGATTGAAGGACTGAAACACCATACCCACATGGGCGCGGTAGGCCGGCGCGTTGATACCCCGCCCAGCCACGTTCTTGCCGTGGTAGCAGACCTCGCCGGAGGTGGGGGTTTCCAGCAGATTGATGCACCGAAGCAGCGTGCTTTTTCCGGAGCCGGAAGCGCCGATGATGGAGGTCACGTCGCCTTTGGCTACGGTAAAGTCAATGTCCCGGAGCACCTCGTGGCTTCCAAAAGACTTGGAAAGGTGGTTGACCTGTAAAATCACGTCTTCCATATTAGTAATCTCCTTTCGGTCTTCCGGAACCAAACTCGCCGCTGCGCTCGTCGAAGGGCGTCTTGCGGCTGGGGTGGGAATAGGTACCGGCGCTCATGGCCAAAGAGTCCGTACTGACCAGCTCGTAATTGTCGCTGCCGTCCAGCCGCTTTTCCAGCAGGCGCAGCAGGAAAGACGCCGCCAGCGTCAGCATCAGGTACCCCGCCATCTCGATCACGGCTGAGGGAAAATACAGCAGATTGACGCCCACAATGTTCCGATGGGTGGCGAAAAACTCCACGAAGCCGATAACGAACATCACGGAGGTGTCCTTGATGTTGATAATAAAGTTGTTGCCGATCTGGGGGATGATGTTCCGCAGCGCCTGAGGCATGATGACGTTCACCATGGTCTGCACATGGGTCATGCCGATGGCCTTCGCGCCCTCGGTCTGGCCGGGGTCAATGGAGATGATGCCGCCCCGGACGGACTCGGCCATGTACGCGCCGGTGTTGATGGACACCACGATGATGGCTGCCACCCAGATGCCGCCCATTCCCTTGAAGGCCACCGCGCCGTCGGTGAAGTAGGGCAGGCCGTAGAAGATGAACACCGCCTGTAAGACCATGGGCGTTCCCCGGAACACCTCCACGTAAATCCGGATCAGCGCCCGCAGCAGCTTCAGGAAGAAGCGCTTGACCGGCGGGTCCTGCCGGGTATAGGGAATGGTGTTGAGAATGCCGCACAGCAGACCGATCACGCAGCCGATCAGGGTCGCGACCACCGCCAGAACCAGCGTGTTCCGGATACCGGTAAAATAAGCGCCGGAATACGTCTCCCAGAGCTTCCCGATGTCGGTCGTGAGTTTTGCAAGCTTATCCATGAGGCACCTCAGATCGCGGGCTGAACGGCAATCGCCTCGTTCATGATCTGGTTCATGTCCTCCACGGTCATTCCGCTGAGGACCGCATTCATGGCGTCCAGCAGGGTGGTGTTGCCCTTGACCACGGAGATACCGATGTTGATCTCACCGGCGTCTACCTGAAAATTGTCCTCGCTGCCGGAGAAGTCCAGAATCACCAGATTGTCGTAGGTGGCGCAGGCGCCCATAGCGGTGGGCATATCGGTGCAGATGTAATCCACAGTGCCGGAGGTGACGGCCATGACCATGGCCGGAGCCGTTTCGGAAGCGGGCATCAGCTGCGCGCCCTCGATCTGGGGCAGGCAGGTGTCATACCAGATGGTGCCGGTCTGAGCGGTGCAGGAGCCGGAAAGCTGGGAAATGCCGGTGGCGGAGGCCAAGGGGCTATCCTTCCGGGTGACGCAGACGATGGAAGCGTAGAAGTAAGGGCCTGCCATGTCCACTTCCTGAAGCCGCGTCTCGGTCATGGACTGACCGGCAATGACGGCGTCCAGCTGACCGGCGTTCAGCGCGGGAACCAGACCGTCCCAGCCGATGGCCATGATCTCCAGCTCCCAGCCGTTGGCCTCGCAGATCTTCTTGGCGATCATGACGTCATAGCCGTTGGCATAAGCGCCGGGGTTGTTGGCGATGGGAACAGCGCCGTTGGAGTCGTCCATCTGGGTCCAGTTGTAGGGGGCGTAGGCACACTCCATGCCCACGGTGAGCACGCCGTCCTCCACGCCGGAGAGAACCACGGAACTGGCCGCAGTGGGTGCGGCGGAAGCGGCGGGAGCGTCGGAAGCAGAGCTTCCACAGGCGGTCATGGACAGAACCATAAGTACGGACAGGATAACGGATACGAGCTTCTTCATTTTGAGATCAACCTTTCTTTTTGCGTTTTCGCATTTTGGAATAAAAAATGAACCGCTTTGGAAAGCGGTCCATGGAAATGCGGAAAACCCAAACAAGAAAAGGATAATCCGAACAGCCAATGATAGCGCTTCACAAAGATTTTTTGTGACAGTCCGGCAGATGTTCTCTGACGACCCAACATGAAAAACCCGGGCAGATTTCCCATACTTCGGCGGTGATCCCTTTCTCCTTCGGCGGCTGCACGACCTTGCCGGAGGGTACTGATGAGTACCGCGCCTCTATCAAGCGATTCAATTTTGAGTGTATCCTAGCATTGCGGTTTCCGGTTGTCAATAGCTTTTTCGGTGCATCCGCGTTTTTTGTGTAATCTTCCAAATCAGAAGCGAACCCTACCATTCCATTTCGGCGAATCCGGCACATGTCGCCCATCTGTGCGCGAATCCCGGCTTGACATTTGCCCCTTCTCCCGGTAAACTGGTTCTATCAAATATACGGAGGAAACAGCGATGGATCACAGGGAATTGGCGGCAGAACTCTTTTTATCCGACTGCAACTGCGCTCAGGCGGTGCTGGAGGCCTTCGGCGACGTAACGGGGCTTGAAAAGAGCCTTGCGGCGAAGCTCGCCTCCTCCTTTGGCGGCGGCATGGGGCGGATGCGGGAGGTCTGCGGTGCGGTCAGCGGGATGCTGATGGTGGCGGGGCTTCTGTACGGCTACGACGACCCCGGTGAGAACGACGTAAACAAAAAAGCCCATTACCGGCTGGTGCAGAACCTTGCGGGGCAGTTCCGGGAGGAGATCGGCAGCATTATCTGTCGGGAAATTCTGAACAACCCTCCTTCCGACCCCAATCCCACGCCCCGCACGGCGGAATTTTACAAGACCCGCCCCTGCGCCCATATGGTCATGACTGCGGCGGGCATTCTGGACGATTACATTGCGGAGCACCCGGTTATGGAGCAGCAGCTATGAACGACTTTATCTACAATCAGCACGACATTCCCAAGGAACAGTACCGCTATGGCCTGCGTGCCTCGGCGGACGTGGGCTGCGGATGGGTCGCCACCTGGAACGCCCTGCAAGTTCTGGGGTACAAAACGGACATCCCGGCGCTGATCCGCTACTACGAATGGCAGCTGCCCCTGATCCACGGCAACACCGGCACCTCCTTCTGGGGGCCTGCGGTGTGCTTCCGGAAGTGGGGCTTCCCCGTGAAGATCGTCGTGGACACCAAACGCTTCGATGAGGCGGCAAAAAACGCGGACGCCTGCATCCTGTTCTACCACTGGCGGAATAAATACCGCTTCGGCGCGCACTTCGTGGCGCTGCGCAACACCGCCGGGGGCTTCGTCGGCTACAACACCTACCGCAACTCTACCGGCGCGGACAACTACGGCGGCAGCCTTGCGGATTTCCTCCGCAAACGCAAGTATTTTGGCGCCGTCCTGCTGGCCATCAACCGAAAATGAGCAGAACTACCTCGGCAAAACGTAGAAAAAACCAGCGAAAATTTGTGAACATTTCACAGTCCACCCCGAACGTCCCATGGGACTTCCCTTTTCCCGGAAATCCGCCGCTTGCATTCAGCGGGAAAGTGTGATATCCTTATAAAAAGGAGATGAGCCGAATGACTGTACGGGAATCGGGTGAAATGTATCTTGAGGCTATACTGGTTTTGGCGAAGAAAAGCGGGTATGTCCGCTCCATTGACGTCAGCGAATATCTTGGGTATTCCAAGCCCAGCGTTTCCCGCGCGATGGGCATTCTCCGGGAGGGCGGGTATATCCTCATGGAAAAAGACGGCGCCATCACGCTGACGGATTCCGGAAAAAAACTGGCGGAAACCATCTACGAGCGCCACACGGTGCTCTCGGAGCTGCTGATCCGTCTGGGTGTGGACGAAAAGACCGCCACCGACGATGCGTGCCGGATCGAGCACGTCATCAGCGACGAGTCGTTCCAAGCCATCAAGCAGTACTATTACCAGCACAAAAAGTAAAAAATTCAGGCGGCGCTTAAAAGCGCCGCCTGAACGTTCCTATGGGTTCTGCCGTGTCAGCCCAGCAGTTCCTCGATCTCTGCCTTCGGCATGTAGCCGATGGCCTTGTTCATGACCTTGCCGTGTTCCACGACCACCAGCGTGGGGATGCTGGCGACGCCGAATTCCATGGCAAGCTCCACTTCCTCGTCCACGTTGATCTTGCCCACGGCGATATCCTCCCGCTCCTGAGCGATCTCCTCCACAATGGGGCCGACCATCCGGCACGGGCCGCACCATGGCGCCCAGAAATCCAGCAGCACGGGCTTATCGCTGTTTTTCACCAGCTCGTCGTAGTTGGCCTTCGTAATGTGCATGACGGACATAACAATTCCTCCTTGGTATTTTTCTGTGCCTATAGTATACCCTAATTTTGAAAAAAGCGCAAGGGGCGCGTCGAGCGGAGGAACCTCTGATTAAATCGACGAGAGCTGTGAGTGAGAGATTTTTCGTCCAATCGAGGTATCGGAAACGGAGGAATACTGTATGTATTTCCCGTTTTCGATGCCGAAGAGTGGACGGAAAAGATCCACTCACGGCCGAAGGCGATTTATTCAGAGGTTCCCTAGACAATTTGACATTTTGCCGCCCATCTGCTATGATACCCTGAAAAAAGGAGGACACTGAATATGAGCAAATGTGAATCCTGCGGCGGATGCAGCGGCGGCTGTTCCGGGTGCGGTCTGGAGCTGGAGCTTACGGAAGAAGAGATCGGCTTTCTGCACCGGCTGGGAGAGTGCGCCTTTCTGCCGGTGATTCAGGAAAAGGAAGCGCCGGTTTTCCCGGAGGAAGCGGGGAAAGAGCTTCTGCTGCAATGTCTGGAGAAAAAGGGTCTGATTTCCCTTGACTATGACAAGCCCCTGAAAGATTACCATACCCCCGCCTATGACGCCAGCCCCGTCCGGGGCAGCATGGCGCTGACCAAACGGGGACAGGACGTTCTGGAGCTGATGGAATATCAGGGCGTCCGCTGACCATCCGGCGGCGTTTGCCGGAAAAAAGAGACATAGAGAAGTGTTATTTATGAACAACAATGAATACCGCGTGGGCGTCAACCGTGGATTGCCTGTGGGGATGGGATATTTTTCGGTGAGCTTCGGCTTCGGTGCTATGGCCGTGTCGCAGGGCTTGAAAACGCTGGACGCGGTGCTGATCTCCGCCACGAATCTGACCAGCGCGGGGCAGTTCGCGGGGCTGACCCTCATCGTCGCCGCCGCCACGCTGTGGGAAATGGTGCTGACGCAGCTGGTCATCAACAGCCGCTACGCCCTGATGAGTCTGGCGCTGAGCCAGCGGATGGGCGAGAAGATCGGCCTGCTGCCCCGGCTTCTGATCGCGTTTTTCAATACGGATGAAATTTTCGCCCTGGCCATGGCGCGGGAAGCACCCCTGACGGTGCCGTTCCTGCTGGGGCTGGGGACGCTGCCCTTTATCGGCTGGACGCTGGGGACGCTGTGCGGCGCACTGGCCGGGTCGATCCTGCCGCTCTCCATCCGGACGGCGCTGGGGGTCATGCTCTACGGCATGTTCATCGCCATCGTGGTGCCCCCCGCGAAGAAGAACCGGGACATTTTTGTCGCGGTGGTGCTGGCGCTGATCTTCAGCAGCCTGTTTTCCTGGACGCCGGGGCTGAAAACCGTTTCCCCGGGACTGTCCATCGTGATCTGCACCGTGGCAGCCGCCGCCATCTGCGCCGCGCTGTTCCCGGTGAAGGAAGAGAGGGAAGCGGCATGAACATTTATCTGTACATCCTCGCCATGGCGCTGACGACCTACCTCATCCGCGTCCTGCCCATGACGATTTTCCGCAAGCCCATTAGGAGCCGTTTTTTGCGCTCGTTTTTGTACTACGTTCCCTATTGCTGCCTGACGGCCATGACGTTCCCCTCCATCCTCAGCAGCACCGCTTCTATCTTAAGCGGCGCGGCGGCGCTGGTGGTAGCGGTGATTCTGGCCTACCGGGGCAAGAGTCTGATCGTGGTCGCCTTAAGCAGCAGCGCCGCGGTGCTGGTCGTGGAATGGGCAATGAGCCATTTGTAAAATAACTGTGTATTCCTCCGCTTCGCCTTGACGAGCGGAGGAATCTTTGTTATAATGCGCCGTGAAGAGGGAGTAGTCGGCGCACAACGCGGGACTGAATCGGCATACTGGTGAGGCCCCGGTTCAGCCTGAAATGACGAGACTTTTGCAGGCCGGCACAGTCTCTTCGCGTCTTCTGTGCTGACTTGTATTCAGTACGGAGGATTTTTTATGGGAATCGGAGAACTGTTCTTGCTGGCGGTGGGGCTGAGTATGGACGCCTTCGCGGTATCCGTATGCAAGGGTCTTGCCATGAAAAAGGCAACGCTGAAGGCGGAGGCGACCTGCGGACTCTGGTTCGGCGGTTTCCAGATGCTGATGCCCGTGACCGGCTTTTTCCTTGGCTCGCTGTTTGCCGAAGCCATTGAAGCGTTCGACCACTGGGTTGCCTTCGGTCTGCTGGTCATCATCGGCATCAACATGCTGAAGGAAGCGCTGGAGAAGGAAGACGAATCCGGCGACGGCTCGGAAAAGGACGCCGACCTGTCCGTCAGGACCATGTTTCTCATGGCCGTGGCGACTTCCATAGACGCGCTGGCCGTCGGCATTTCCCTTGCCATGGTCGGCAGCGTGAACATCTGGCTGGCGGCGGCGTTTATCGGCATCTGCACCTGCCTGCTGTCCGCTCTGGGCGTGAAGATCGGCAACTTGTTCGGCAGCCGGTATGAGAAAAAGGCCGAGTTTGCCGGCGGCGTCATTCTGATTCTGCTGGGCGTGAAGATCCTGCTGGAGCATCTGGGGGTTCTGGCGTGAAGCGCACAAAGCGCCGCATGACGCTGTGTAGTGTGCTTCTGCTTTGCAATCTGGTCTTTATCTGGGGCAATTCCCTGCTCCCGGCGGAAGTCTCCGGGCAGATCAGCGGCACGCTGAAGGCGCTGCTGGACGGCGTGTTCACCCCCGGCGAAGCGGTTCCCTCCGGCGGCGACGGCCTGCTGCGGAAATTTGCCCACTTTGTCGAGTTCGGCGCGTTGGGACTTTTGCTTGGGTGGCTGTTCGGGATGCTGGGAAAAAAGCGGCTTCCGGCGTTTGCCCTGGGCGTGGCCGCTGCCTGCATCGACGAGACCATCCAGATCTTCGTCCCCGGCCGCGGCCCCGGCATCCGGGACGTGTGCATTGACAGCTGCGGCGCGGCCGCCGGTATGCTCCTGCTGTTTTTGGGGCATGCTTATTGGAAGAGACGATTTACCCGAAATAATTTCAGGAGGAAATGAAACATGAAAAGATTTTTAACTGCAATTCTGGCGGCAGCCATGGCGCTGTCCCTGCTTTCCGGCTGTGCCGGATCCAAGCCCACGGAAACCACCTCCCCCGACAAGGTGGAGGGAACCATGGAGGAGCTGCTGAACGAAATCGTTGCCCAGCAGCCGGTGGAGTTCGACGGCGGTGTCGAGACCATCGACCTCACCGACACCAGCGAGGAGGGTCAGTGGGCCATCAAGAGCAGCACCGGTCTGGATAACGCCGGCGTGCTGACGGAGGCCGCGGTGTTCGAGCCGATGATCGGCTCCATCGCCTTTTCCATGGTCATGGTGCGGGTCGCACCGGGTGAGGACATCAAGTCCGTCGCCGAAGCCATGAAGTCCGGCATCAACCCCCGCAAGTGGGTCTGCGTGGAAGCGGACGACATGCTGGTCACCGGCTACCGTGACGTGGTGATGCTCATTATGCTGGACACCAGCTACGACCTCACCGCCCAGTCCTTTGTGGACGCCTTCGGCAAGGTCATCGGCGAACCCGAATTTGTGATTTAAGATTTCCAAAATGGCAGCGATGGAATCGCTGCCATTTTTATAGGAGCGAACACGCCTATGGTTTTTTCAAGCATTCCCTTCCTATATTATTTCCTCCCGGCGGTGCTGGCGGTGTATTTTCTCACGCCCCGGAAGGGGAAAAACGCCGTTCTGCTCCTTGCCAGCCTGATTTTTTACGGATGGGGGGAGCTGCGGCTGCTGCCCCTGATGGCGTTCACCATCCTGCTGTGTTATGTCTGCGGCCTGGGCATCGAACGCTCCCGGAAGCGGAAAAAGCTCTGGCTGCTGGCGTCCATCGTCATCAGCGTGGGGCTGCTGGGGGTTTTCAAGTACGCGGACTTCTTCATCGGCAATCTGAACGCCGTCACCGGCCTGAAAATTCCGCTGCTTCATCTTGCGCTGCCCGTCGGCATCAGCTTTTACACCTTCCAGTGTCTGAGCTACACCATCGACGTCTACCGCGGCAGCGTCCCGGCGCAGAAAAATCTGATCAACTTCGGCGCATACGTCGCCCTGTTCCCCCAGCTGATTGCAGGCCCCATCGTCCGGTACGCGGATATCGCCCGGGAGCTGGAACACCGGGAGCACAGCTGGGAAAACGCGGCGGTGGGTCTGCGGCGGTTTCTGGTGGGGCTGGGGAAAAAGGTCATCCTTGCGGACAATTTTGCCCTGCTGATCCGGCTGTTCCGACAGAGCGGCGAAAAATCCGTCCTGTTTTACTGGATGTACGCCGTGGCCTTCACCCTGAACATTTACTTCGATTTTTCCGGCTATTCCGACATGGCCATCGGCCTGGGGCGGGTGTTGGGGTTCCATTTTGTCGAGAATTTCAACTACCCCTACCTCTCCAGAAGCGTCACGGAGTTCTGGCGGCGGTGGCATATCAGCCTTGGCAGCTGGTTCCGGGACTATGTATATATCCCCATGGGCGGCAGCCGGGTCAGCCGCTGGCGGTGGGTTCTGAACATCCTCACCGTGTGGATGCTTACGGGGCTGTGGCACGGCGCGGCGTGGAATTTCGTGCTGTGGGGGCTGCTGTTTGCCGCGCTGCTGCTGGCGGAAAAGTGGATTCCCGTCCTGCAAAGGCTGCCGGGCGTCCTGCGCCATGGCTATGTGCTGCTGGCGGTAGTCCTCAGTTTCGTCCTGTTCAACGCGGACAGTCTTGCGCAGGCGGGGCAGGACTTTGCCGGACTGTTCGGCTTCGGCAGCCTGAGTCTGACCTCCGCCGAAACGCTGTACTACCTGAAAAGCTATGCCGTCCTGTTCGTGCTGGGCATTCTCGGCTCCACGCCAGTGGTGAAAAAAGCGGCGCGGCACATTGACGGAACGAAGGCGGGCGTCGTGCTGGAAGCCGCGGCAATGCTGGCGCTACTGATCGTCTGCACGGCCTATCTGGTGGATGGCTCCTTCAGCCCGTTCCTGTATTTCCGGTTTTAAGGGGGCTGCAGTATGAAAAATCGAATTTGCGCGATCACCGTGGCGGCTGTCTGGGCGGTGCTGGCTGCGTGGGCATGGCTGGCGCCCAGCCGAGACATTTCCGTCGCGGAGCGCCGCCAATTGGCACAGAAGCCTGCCATTCAGACAAAGGCGCTGCTGGACGGCAGCTTCATGACGGATTTTGAGGACGCCAGTCTGGATCAGTTCCCACTGCGGGATACTTTCCGCGAGGCGAAGTCCCTGTTCCACCGCTTCGTCCTGCGGCAAAGCGACAAAAGCGGCATTTATATCGCCCGGGGTTTCGCCGCAGCCCAGGAATACCCCCTGAGCGAGGCATCAATCGGCCACGCGTTGGAGCGGTTCAGCAGCGTATACGAAACCTATCTTTCCTCCACCGATTCCAGAATTTACCTTGCCATCGTCCCGGACAAGGGCTACTATCTGGCGCAGTCCGCCGGGCAGCTGTCCATGGACTATGACCGGCTCTTTACCATGGTGGAGGACGGGATGCCGTGGGCGGCTCCCGTGAGTCTGACGGACAGCCTGTCCATTCAGGATTACTACCGCACCGATACCCATTGGCGGCAGGAGCGTCTGCTCCCGGCGGCGCAGACGCTGTGTCAGGCACTGGGGGTGTCGTCTCCCCGGCAGGAGGATTACACCGTCACCCCGCTGGAAAAGCCCTTCTACGGCGTGTACTACGGTCAGGCAGCGCTGCCTATGCAGCCGGACACCATGTACCTGCTGAAAAGCGACCTGCTGGACGATTGCCGGGTGCACGACTACGAAACGGGAGAAACCACCGCTGTCTACGACATGACCAAGCTAAGCAGCAAAGACCTGTACGACGTGTATCTCTCCGGTGCCCGGAGTCTGCTGACCATTGAGAACCCCAACGCGGCCACTGACCGGGAGCTGATTGTATTCCGGGATTCCTTCGGAAGCAGCATGGTTCCGCTGCTGGTAAACGACTACGCCAAGGTGACACTGGTAGACCTTCGGTACATCCGAAGCGACTATCTGGGCAGGTTCCTGGACTTCCACGGTCAGGACGTGCTGTTCCTCTACAGCACGCTGCTGCTGAACAACAGCGCGGCAATCAAATGAAGCATCAAGGGCGCTCCGATGAAAGCGGAGCGCCCTTGATGCAAAAAAGTCCACTGTAATCTGAACGACTACAGTGGACCTGGCAGAGGATGAGGGATTCGAACCCCCGCAAACGGAGTCAGAGTCCGGTGTGCTACCGTTACACAAATCCTCTATATAATACCTGGTGGAGACAACAGGACTCGAACCTGTGACCTCATGCGTGTGAAGCATGCGCTCTAACCAGCTGAGCTATGCCTCCATACCGAAGCAGAGCTTATTATACCACGTTTTTCCGGAAAGTCAACCACTTTTTCCGGAATTTCCTTTTTTCTTTTTTGCGCCCCGCCCTGAAAAGGACGGGGCGCATGAGGCTTGTTTACCTGTATGGCTGCACGTATCGTTCATGGCTCAGACTTTGTGGTCGCGCGTGGGCACCGGAGACAAGGCCGAGCATGGCGTAGATCGTAACCACCGAAGAACCACCGTAGCTGATCAACGGCAGGGTCAGACCGATAACGGGCATAACGCCGATGCACATACCGGTGTTGATCATCACCTGGAACATCAGCGCCGACGCGGCGCCGTAGCATACCAGCCGGCGCATATAGTCCTGGCAGTGTATGCCCACATAGATGCACCGGGCGATGATGGCCATTTCCATAATCATGATCGCAAGGCACCCTACAAAGCCCAGCTCTTCGCCCATGGACGAGAAAATATAGTCCGTGTGCCCGGCGAACAGGCTGCCGCTCTGGGTACGGTTGCCGTTGAACAGTCCCTGTCCCGTCAGGCCGCCGCCGGTGAGGGAGCGCAGGTTCATCATGGAGTGATAGCGCTCGTTGATGCCCATGGGGTCGATGGTGTCGTCAACCAGAATCAGAAACCGGTTCTGCTGGTACTCGCCGAGGAACTGCCACAGGATCGGGAACGCCGCCACGATCAGGCCGATGGCCAGGACGAACCACCACAGGCTGACACCGCCGCCGAAGGCCATGCCGATGAAGATAAACACGAAGATCAGGGAAACGCCCGCGTCGCCGGACAGCACCATGTTCAGTCCCACCAGCAGTCCCAGGTGAAGGCACATGTGCATGACGGACGGCAGACTGGATATCCGGTTCTGGTGCGCCGACATGACCGACGCCATAATAACGACATAGGTGATCTTGCAGACCTCGGCGGGCTGAACGCTGATAAAGCCCAGGTTGATCCAGCTTCGGTTACCGGAGCCGTGGTCGGTTCCCAGGGGGCTTATCAGCATGAGAAGCAGCGCACAGTTGAAAGCCACCATCACCATCCGGTGTTCCGAGAGAAAGTCCAGATCGATGGAGGACACCAGCGCGTACATCATGACGCCCAGACCGGTAGCCGCCAGCTGAATGATAATATATTTGAGATTGCCGCCAAACTTGTCGGCGGAAGTGGCGCTGGCAATAAAAACGCAGCCAAAACCGGACACGATCAGGCACAGGATCAGCAGAAATATGTCGCCTTTTTTCCAGAAGTCCTTTAATTCATCCAAAAACCGGCTCAAACAACCGCCTCCTTTCCGCTATGGTTTTTCATTATACCATTCTTCCGGGGAAAAGTAAATAGACGAAATGTGAACGTGCCTTTAACATTGCCGGGGGGCGGGCGGGGTATAGGGGCCTTCCAAAACGGGCAGAATCCATAAAACCCGGCAAAAAAATGTTATGTCTGATATTACATCCGGTTTTACTTGACAAAATGGAAAAATGGTATTATTCTAAGAAGGAATCTGCAAGAATTGGAAACGTTTCAATTTTCCGAAACTGCCGTTTTTCCGCCGCCGCAGGGGCGTCTTCTCCCGGAGTTCCTCCGGAGTACCCACGCTCAGACGGATGCCGGCAAAAAGTTTCCTGTTTGCCGTTTTCGGGTCGGTTTCAACTGGACATGCTGATCGGAATATGATATACTATCAGGAGTTGGTCTGGACGAAACCGTATCACAGAGCCACAGCGGCGCACCCACTTTAAGAATGGAGAGCTAACATGAACAACAACTGTCTGAACATCCTGAAATGGACAGAGGCACAGCTCAAGTACACCTACGACGTTTCTTTGCAGGAGGCGACCCCTCAGGAGCTGCATGAAGCGCTGGGTCAGGCTGTTATGATGGCCATTTCCGACGATTGGAGCCATTCCAAGAAGACCCGTATGCCCAATCGCAAGGCGTATTACATCTCTGCCGAGTACCTGATCGGCCGTCTGGTGTATTCCAACCTGTTCAACCTGGGCATTCTGGACGAGATGAAGGAGCTGTTTGCCGAGCACGGGGTCGATCTGGCGGTTCTCGAGGACATCGAGGACGACGCTCTGGGCAACGGCGGTCTTGGCCGTCTGGCGGCCTGCTTCCTGGACAGCGCTGCTTCCACCGATATTCCCCTGTCCGGCTACGGCCTGCGCTACAAGTTCGGTCTGTTCAAGCAGAGCTTTGACGCCGACGGCAGTCAGGTGGAGAACGCCGACGACTGGACTAAGTTCGGCGACCCCTGGTCCTTCCGCCGCTATAACCACACCGTGAAGGTCAAGTTCCCCGACCATACCGTTCTGGCCGTTCCCTACGACGTTCCCGTCATCGGCTACGGCACCGAGAACGTGGGCACACTGCGCCTGTGGCAGTGCGAGGCCGAGGAGGAGCTGGACTTCAACGCCTTCAACAATCAGGACTATCTGCGGGCGCTGGACGCCAAGAACAAGGCCGAGGACATCACCCGTGTCCTGTACCCCAACGACTCCACATGGGAGGGCAAGCGCCTGCGCATCAAGCAGCAGTATGTGCTGTCCTCTGCGTCCCTGCAGGATATGCTGCGCACCTTCAAAATTGCCCATGGCGATGATCTGAGCCGCTTTGCCGAGTTCTACGCGGTGCAGCTCAACGACACCCATCCCGCCATGTCCATCCCCGAGCTGATCCGCCTGCTGATGCTGGAGGGCATGAGCTTTGACGACGCCTTCAATGTCGCTCAGAAGACCTTCTCCTACACCAACCACACCGTCATGGGCGAGGCACTGGAAAAGTGGCCGCTGGATCTGATGCGCAGCGTGGTTCCCGAGATCGTGGACATCATCTGCCGCATTGACCAGAAGCTCAAGTGGGAGCATCCGGATCTGTTCATCATGAAAGACAACACCGCCCACATGGCGAACCTGTCCATTTACGTCGGCTCCTATATCAACGGCGTGGCGGAGATCCACACCCAGATTCTGAAGGACGACTGCTTCAAGGACTGGTACTACGCCTTCCCCGAGCGGTTCCAGAACAAGACCAACGGCATCACCCCCCGCCGCTGGCTGGGTCTGTGCAACCCCGAGCTGACCGCCATGCTGCGGGAAAAGGTGGGCGGCGACTTCCTGAAAAACCTCGACCTCATCGGCGAGCTGAAAGATCAGATCTACGACGAGACCGTCGTGGAGTTCAACGCCATCAAGCACCTGAAGAAGGAGCAGCTGTGCGCCGTCATCGCCAAGCACGAGGGCGTGACGCTGAACCCCGACTTCATCTTCGACGTGCAGGTCAAGCGTCTGCACGAGTACAAGCGCCAGCTGATGAACATTCTGTCCATTGTGGACATCTACTTCCGTCTGAAGGAAGGCCGCCTGCCGGACTTCCATCCCACGGTTTACCTCTTCGGCGCCAAGTCCGCCCCCGGCTACGCCCGTGCCAAGGCCATCATCCGCTATATCAACCGGGTCGCGAAGATGATCAACAACGACCCCGCCGTGGCCGACAAGCTGAAAGTGGTATTCGTTCAGAACTACAACTGCTCCTACGCCGAGCATATCATCCCCGCCGCCGACATTTCCGAGCAGATCTCCCCTGCCGGTACGGAAGCCTCCGGCACCGGCAACATGAAGCTGATGCTCAACGGCGCGGTGACTCTGGGTACGCTGGACGGCGCCAATGTGGAGATCGCGCAGGAGGCTGGCCGGGAGAACGAATATATCTTCGGCCACACCGTGGATGAGATCAACGCCGCCAAGCCCACCTACCACGCCCGGAGCATTTACGACTCCAACGCCGACCTACGCCGCGCCATCAACACCCTGGTGGACGGCACCGTCCCCACGGACGACGCCCAGAAGGAGCTGTTCCATTCTCTGCTGGACGGCACCGACTGGCATCAGGCCGACCATTACTTCCTGCTGCTGGACTACGCTTCCTACTTCGACACCAAGCTCCAGGCCAACCGGGACTATGCCGACCGCATTGCCTTCGGCCGCAAGTGCCTGATGAACGTGGCCTCCGCCGCCAAGTTCTCCTCCGACCGCACCATCCGTCAGTACGCCGAGGAGATCTGGCACATCAAGCCCACCGAGTATTAAGATTGATTCAAAACACGCCCGGTTCTGCAAAGAACCGGGCGCGTTTTCGTATTCAAAAAAGTCAAAACCTTGCACTGCGCGGCGAATTGTGGTATAGTATGTTCAGACGTGAATCCTGGAGGTGCAGACATGAAAGTTCAATTCATCGGCGCGACCCATGAGGTCACCGGCAGCTGTACGCTGCTGGAAGTGAACGGCCGGTACTATCTGGTGGACTGCGGCATGGAGCAGGGGGAGGACATCTTCCAGAACGTCCCGCTGCCCGTCCCGGCGAACGCCATCGAAGCGGTGTTCCTGACCCACGCCCATATCGACCATTCCGGTATGCTCCCCAAGCTGTGCAAGGACGGGTTCCGGGGGCAGATCTACGCCACGGAGGCCACCTGCAATCTATGCCGCATCATGCTGATGGACTCGGCGCACATTCAGGAATCGGAAGCCCAGTGGCGCACCCGCAAGGCCGAGCGCGCCGGGGAACGGGCCGTGGAGCCGGTATACGACACCAACGACGCGGCGGCGGCTCTCCGGCTGCTCCGCCCCTGCCAGTATAACGCCGCCGTCCAGGCCGCGGAGGGCATTATCATCCGCATGACGGACATCGGCCATCTGCTGGGTTCCGCCGCCATCGAAATGTGGCTGACGGAGGGGCAGCAGACCCGGAAGATCGTGTTCAGCGGCGACGTGGGCAACGTCAATCAGCCCCTGCTCCGCGACCCCCAGCCTGTTGCGGAGACGGAATATCTGGTCATTGAGTCCACCTACGGCGACCGCCTGCATCCCAAGGAGCGGGGCGACGTGGTGGGCGAGCTGGCCGCCTGCATCCAGCGGGCGCTGGACCGGGGCGGCAATCTGGTCATCCCCGCCTTTGCCGTGGGGCGGACGCAGGAAATGCTCTACGCCATCCGGGAGATCAAGCAGCGGGGTCTGGTGACGGGACACGACCATTTCCCGGTGTACGTGGACTCTCCCCTGGCCGTGGAGGCGACGGGAATTTTCCTGCAATGCGACCCCACGGACTTTGACGACGAGACCCGGGCCATTCTGAAACAGGGCGTCAACCCCATCTGGTTTGACGGATTGAAGCTGGCCGTCTCCTCCGACGAATCCAAGCTCATCAATACCGACCCCCAGCCCAAGGTCATACTCTCCGCCAGCGGCATGTGCGAGGCGGGCAGAATCCGCCACCATCTGAAACACAACCTGTGGCGCAAGGAAAGCGTCATCCTGTTCGTGGGCTATCAGGCGGAGGGATCTCTCGGCTGGAAGCTGGAAAACGGCGCGAAGTCCGTGAAGCTCTTCGGCGAGGACATCGCGGTGAACGCGGAGATCGCCATGCTCCACGGCACCTCCGGCCACGCGGACAAAGAGGGACTGCTCAACTGGCTGGCAGGCTTCCGGGAAAAGCCCAAGATGGTGTTCGTGAACCACGGCGACGACAGCAGCTGCAAAGCCTTCTGCGCGACCCTGAAATCCATGGGCTACCATGCCGACGCCCCCTACAGCGGCACGGAATACGACCTGATCACCGGCAAGCTCACGACCTACACCGAGGGCGTGAAGATCGACCGGGCGGCGGCCTTCAAGGGCACCCAGCGGGCGAAGCAGATTTACGAGGACATGGTCGCGGCGGCGGAGGCGCTTCTTGCGCTGGTCAAGACCCGCCGCGGGAATACCAACAAAGACAACGCCAAGCTCACGGGACAGATCATCAGTCTGATCGAAAAGTGGAAGAAATAAGACAGCAAAACGCCCGACAGGAATCCATTTCCTGTCGGGCGCTTTTCACACTTTTTCAATTATTTCAGGCTGTATTTCACCGCATACGCCTTATATTCATCGTCAAAATTCTCGTTTTCCATCCGGGCGGAGCGGATGGCCTCGTGGGTGTTCATGTTGTGGTGGTGCAGGTCGATGATGCACCCGGCGATGTTGGAGCAGTGGTCGCCCACCCGTTCCAGCGCGGTCAGCAGATCCGACCAGACAAATCCGGACTCAATGCTGCAGCTGCCCTGCTGCATCCGCAGAATGTGATGGATGCGCATTTTCTCCTTCAGATCGTCAATGACCTGTTCCAGCGGCTCCACCCGGTAGGCTTTTTCCAGATCGTCGTCCCGGAACGCCTGAAAGGTCATGTCCACGATCTCCTCCACAGCCCGCAGCAGAACGTTCAGCTCATGGCGGGCGGCGTCGGACAGCGCCAGATTCTTGCTTTTCAGTTCTTCGGCGGACTCTACCAGATTCAGGGCGTGGTCTCCGATGCGCTCAAAATCGCTGAGGGCTTTGAGCAGCATGGCGGCTTCGCTGCTGTCGTTTTCGCTGATCTTCAGGGCGCTGAGCTTGACAAGATAGGTGCCAAGGATATCCTCATAATGGTCGGTTTTGCTCTCCCCCTCCCGCACAGCCTGCGCAAGCTCCGGCGTGTAGTTCTGGAGGGCTGCGGCGGCGCTCCGCAGGGTCGCGGCGGCCACGTCTGCCATTTCATTGGTGACCACACGGCAGCGCTCCAGAGCGATGGAGGGGGTGGTCAGCAGGCGTTCGTCCAGCTCGCAGACCGCTTCCGGCCGCTTCCCGTCGGGAACGATCCTGCACACCAGCTTTTCCAGCAGACCTGCCGCGGGCAGCATCAGGGTTGTGCAGATGACGTTGAACACCGTGTGGCAGATGGCGATGCCCAGATAAGAAGCGCTTTCTCCCAGAATGGCCGGGGAGAACAGAGCGTCCGCCAGCACAAAGAGGGTCAGGCACACAATGGTGCCGATGATGTTGAACATCAGATGCACCACCGCAGCCCGCCGGGCGTTCTTGGTGGTACCCACGCTGGACAGCAGCGCGGTGACGCAGGTGCCGATGTTCTGACCCATAATGATGGGGATGGCGGCGGCATAGGTCACGGAGCCGGTGGAGGACAGGGCCTGCAAAATGCCCACGGAGGCCGACGAGGACTGGATGATTCCGGTGAGCACCGCGCCCACGAGAACACCCAGAATGGGGTTCGTGAACATCAGGAACATCTGCCGGAATTCCGGCACATTTTTCAGGCTGCTGACCGCGCCGGACATGGTCTCCATGCCGAACATCAGGGTCGCAAACCCCAGAAAGATCATGCCGGTGTCCTTCTTCTTGCCGTCCTTCATGAACATGTAGTACACAATGCCCACCAGCGCAAGAATGGGGGTAAAAGAGCTGGGCTTCAGCAGCCGGACGAAGACGTTCCCGCTTTCAATGCCGCTAAGGCTCAATATCCAGGCGGTGACGGTGGTTCCAACGTTCGCGCCCATGATGACGTTGATGGCCTGTCCCAGCGTCAGAAGCCCGGAGTTGACAAAGCCGACCACCATGACCGTGGTAGCAGAGGAGGACTGAATGACGCCCGTGACGGCCAGACCCGTCAGGAAGCCCAGCATCCGGTTGGTGGTGAGCTTCCCCAGAAGCACCCGCAGGGAGGAACCCGCCCGCCGTTCCAGCGCGTCCCCCATCAGGTTCATGCCGAACAGGAACAGGCACAACCCGCCGATCATGGTCAGAACGTTGAAAATATCCATGGATTTCGACCTCTCACATCTTAAATTATTTCATATTTCAATTTTATCAGCGCAAGGTCAAATCCATTATCAGAAAAATGTAAAATCTGCGTAAATCCGGCAGAAAATATGGGAGGGGCGCCGCCCCTCCCATTCATTCTACTTTTTCTCCATGGGGAACCGCACCGTGACGATCGTCCCCTTGCCGACGGTGCTGTCCAGCTCGATGGCCGCGCCCAGGATCAGCGCCGCGTGCTTGACGATGGACAGTCCCAGACCGGTGCCGCCAATCTCCTTGGAGTGGCTCTTGTCCACCCGGTAAAACCGCTCGAATATCCGCTCCTGATGCTCCGGGCTGATGCCGATGCCGGTGTCTGTCACCGTCAGAACGGCCTGCCCCTTTTCTTCCCCAAGCCGCACGATGACCAGCCCGCCGTCCTTATTGTACTTGACGGCGTTGTCCATGAGGTTGAACACGATCCCCGAAACCAGCTGGGGAATTCCCTGAATGACGGTCTTCTTCCCTTCCAGCCGGATGCTGACGTTTTTTAGCTCCGCCGGGGCGGTCAGCTCCTGCATGGCGGATTTCGCCGTTTCGTACAGGTCGATGGGCGCCCACTGCATATCCGCCGCACCCTCGTCCAGCCGGGACAGGCGCAGGGTATCCTCCACCAGATCGATCATGCGCTGGGCTTCGCTGTAGATCTTCTCCCCGAAGTGCCGGGTGTCCTCCGGAGGAACCAGCCCGTCCTTCATCAGCTCGGCGTAGCCGGAAATGGCATGGAGCGGGGTTTTCAGCTCATGGGAAACGTTGGCGGTGAATTCCCGGCGAAGGGCTTCCGCCTTCTGCTTCTGGGTCACGTCAAACAGCAGCAGCACCACGCCGAAAATCGCCCCGTCGGATCTGACCGGACTTGCGGCGGCGAGATATTCCCCGCCGGTCAGGGCGACATTTTCCTCCGCCTTTTCCCCGGTGAGGGCTTTCTCCACCAGTGCGGAAATGGCCGCGTTCCGGTTGGCGACGCCAAAATCCGCCCCTAAGCAGTTGGGGGTGATCTCCAGCAGCCGCGTGGCAGCGGGGTTGATGCTCAGCACCGTGCCGCTGCTGTTCATCAGCACCAGTCCCTCGCTTAAGGAACGGGTGACGGTGTTGAATTCCTTCTGCTTCTGCCGCAGCTCCTGAGACTGCGCCCGGAGCTGAACCTGCTGGGAGTCCAGCCGCCGCAGAAGGGGCTGAATTTCGACGTACTCCCGGTTGGACATGGGGTCGTCCAGATTCAGCTCGTTCAGAGGCGCCACAATGTTTTTCGTCAGCTGCCCGGCAAGAAGCGCCGACAGGGCGACGGCAATGCCGATCACCAGAAGGATCGGCTTCACCACCCCCAGCACCAGATAGGGCACCGTGTTCTGCGCCGCGGAAAGCCGCAGAACCGTGCCGTCGCTCAATCGCTGCGCCGTGTAAATATACCGCTCCATCAGCGTGTCGGAATAGCGGAAGCTGGTGCCGGAACCGGTGGCCAGCGCGGCCTTTACCTCTTCCCGCTCCAGATGATTCTCCATCACGCCGGAATCGGAACGGCTGTCATAAAGCACCGTGCCGTCGGCGGCGATCCATGTGATGCGGCGGTCGGAGGTATCGAGATCGTCAAAATAGGAAACCCCTTCCGTTTCCAGCGCGTGGGCGACCAGCGCCGTTTGCAGCCGCAGCTGCTCCGCCTGAACGTCGGAAAAGTAGGTGTACAGCGCCCCCAGAATCAGTGCCAGCGTGGCCAGCAGCACCGCCAGGGACGCCAGAAAAATCGAGTGAAAAACCCGCTTCGTCATGGCCTACGCCTCCATCCGGTAGCCAACGCCCCGGACGGTGCGGATGTATTCGCCGCACTGCCCCAGCTTCGTGCGCAGGGTGCCGATGTGTACGTCCACCGTCCGGGTCTCGCCCACGTAGTCCGTGCTCCAGATCCGTTCCAGCAGCTGATCCCGGGTAAAGACCCGGCCGGGATGCTCCAGAAAGAGCTTCAGTAACTCAAATTCCTTCAGCGTCAGCTCCACCCGGGTGTCCCCGGCGTAGACCGTATGGGACGCGGAATCCATCCGCAGATTCCCCATTTGCAGCAGTCCGGGAGCAGCCGCGGGAGCGGTTCGGCGCAGAACCGCCCGGATGCGGGACACCATCTCCATCATGCCGAAGGGCTTGGCGAGGTAATCGTCAGCCCCCAGATCCAGCCCCACCACCTTGTCATACTCCGTCCCACGGGCGGAAGCAATGATGACCGGGATGCGGGCGGTGGTGGGATTGCCCCGGAGGGCTTTGAGAATTTCAATGCCGTCCATTCCGGGCAGCATGATATCCAGCATAATGAGCTGGGGCTGGGCGTGGCTCAGCGCGTCGAACAGTCCCACGCTGTCCCGGAAGCCCTCCGCCTCGAAGCCGGACGCCCGCAGGGCATACAGCATCAGCTCCCGGATGCTGTCGTCGTCCTCTACGCAGTAAATCACTCGGATTCCCCCAATACTTATTCTATCTCACTGTTGATGGTACGATAAAACCGTAAGAATTACAATAAGCACTTTGTAAAATCTATGTAAAGTGGCGAATTTTGTCCCGTAAAACAAAGGCTCCGGGGCGGTAATCCGCCCCGGAGTATCGTGTCAAGCGTTAAAAACGTAGGTATCCAGCCGCCGTAGAGCCTCCTGCACCCGGCTTAAGGGCAGCGCGAGGTTCATGCGGATGTGGGTCTGACCGTGGAACGCCCGTCCGTCCTGCCAGATAACGCCCACGTCCCATCCGGCGGCAAGCAGCTCGTCCATGGTCTTGCCATGAGCCGTCAGCCATTCTCCGCAGTCCAGAAACAGCATGTATGTTCCCTGTGGGCGGCTGACATCCACGCCATTAAAGTGCTTCGCGATGTAATCACAGGCAAAATCCACGTTGCCGGTGATAACCTGCCGCAGCTCCTCCACCCACTCGTAGCCCTCGGGCCTGTAAGCGCCCAGCAGGGCGTGCATACTCATGACGTTCATGGCGTTGTAGTGGCTGAGAGACCCTTCCTTATCGCAGCGATCCCGGAGCCAGCTGTTGTAGATGATATGGTAGCTGCCCACCAGTCCCGCCAGATTGAAGGTCTTGGAGGGGGCGTACAGCGCCACGGTGCGCATTTTCGCGTCCTCGCTGACGGACTGGGTGGGGATGTGACAATATCCGGTCAGCAGAATGTCGCTCCAGATCTCGTCGGAAACCACCATGACGTCGTACTTTTTGTACAGCGCCATGGCCTGCTCGATCTCCCAACGCTCCCAGACCCGGCCGCAGGGGTTGTGGGGGGAACAGAAAATGGCGGCGTGGATGTGATTTTCCACGATCTTCTTTTCCATGTCGGCAAAATCCATCCGCCAGACACCCTGCTCGTCCTTTGTCAGCGGAGAGTGGACAATGTGATAGCCATTGTCCGTCAGGCAGTGGGTAAAGCCAATGTAGGTCGGGCTGTGGAGCAGCACGTTGTCCCCTTTGGAGCACAGAACGTTCAGCGCGGAGATCACGCCGCCCAGCACGCCGTTTTCGTAGCCGATGTGTTCGCTCTTCAGCCCGGTAACGCCGTTATGGCGCTCCTGCCAGCGGATGATGGAATCGTAATATTCCGCAGGGGGGTCAAAATAGCCGAAGGCCGGATGCTCCACCCGTTCGATCATGGCCTGCTGAACGGTGGGAACCACGGGGAAATTCATATCCGCCACCCACATTGGGATCACGTCGAATCCCTCCCTGGGCGCGGGATATGGAGAACCGGGCGCGCCCACGGCGTCAATGGCGACGGCGTCCTTTCCCCGGCGATCCAGAATGGAAGTAAAGTCGTATTTCATTGTGTTTCTCCTTTGTATGCGCTTGCTCAGCCGGGAATACCGGCTGCAAAAATACCACGAAAAACAGCGGCCGCACAGCCGCCGAACAGAATTATTATAACAGCCTTCCCTCCCTTTGTCAATCCGCGGCCGCCCATGTCGAAGGGAATTCTGTGTTTTCCACAGCTGCGAGTTGGTAATATTGTCTAATTTTCCGTCTTGAACAGCAGATATATTTATGCTATCTTATAAATACAAAGAGGTGATACCGATGTACAGGTAAATCCTTGAAGGCTCTGAATCAGAACGGAGCCAATGCAGGCGGGCAGGGAGATCCCCGGCGATTCCGACTTATAAGCGCGTCTCGCGGAAGAGACAGACAGAGAATGGATAAGGTATCGGAACAGAAAAACGGATCGCATACGCCCGTCAATCCGCAGAAAGAGAGGTTAACCAACAGATGTTAGATAATAAGAGCGAACAGAAATGACCCTTGGCTGCAAAAAAACGTGCTGATCACAAGGCATGGCAGTCAAGGGTCATTTCATTTCTTTCCGCGCCCGGCCGGGGCGCTTTTTTGCCGCCCGGATTGACAATTTCGGCAGAAACGTGGTATCATAATTTTATTCGGAATGCCATTTACAGGAGTGCCTATGCGGATACGACCGAAAACCATCGCCGGGCTGACCGGGAATCAACTGAAGCTTCTGGCCTTGTTCGCCATGACCTGCGACCATGTGGGATTGCAGCTGCTGCCCCAATTCATCATTCTGCGGATCATTGGGCGGCTGGCCGCGCCGCTTTTCGCCTATATGATCGCCGAGGGCTGCCGTTATACCCACAACCGGGGACGGTATCTGGGGAGACTTCTGGGCATGGCCGCACTGTGCCAGATCGCCTATTTTGCCGCCATGCGCTCGCTCTACCAGTGCATTTTCGTGACCCTTTCCCTCTCCGTCTGTCTGATATACGCACTGGATAACGCCGTCCGCCGCCGGACTACCGTGTCGGTGCTGTCGGCTGCTGCCGCTGTTGCCGCCGTGGTTTTCGTCACCGAGGGCTTGCCCCGGATTCTGATTCACACGGATTTCGACGTGGATTACGGCCTTTGGGGCGTAATGCTGCCGGTTTTGGTGTATTTTGGCAGGGAAAAATGGGGAAAACTGGCGCTGTTCGCCGTCGGTGTCGGTCTGCTGGGTCTGCATTACGGCGGGACGCAGTGGTGGGGGCTTCTGAGCGTTCCCCTTCTGGCGTTGTACAACGGCAAAAAAGGCACATGGAATATCGGCCCGCTGTTTTACTGGTATTACCCCGCCCATTTGGTCGTGATTTACGGCCTGAGCCTGCTTCTGACACACGCCGCCGGATAACGTATCGACCGGGGAACCATCCCCGATATATAAGGAGGAAATGATATGCGTAAAGATTTTGGTTCCAAGCCCATGCTGTACCCCATGCCGGTGCTGATCATCGGCACCTACGGCGAGGATGGCACGCCCAACGCCATGAACGCCGCATGGGGCGGCATCGTGGACACGAATCTCATCGGCATCTGTCTTGCGGACCACAAGACCACCCGGAACATCTTCGCCCGGAAAGCCTTCACCGTCTCCATGGCGGACGCGGAAAACATGGTGGCTGCGGACTATGTGGGCATCGTGTCCGGCGATAAGGTTCCCGATAAGGTCGCCCGTGCAGGCTGGCACACCAGCAAGAGCCATCTCGTGGACGCTCCCATCATCGACGAACTGCCCATGACGCTGGAATGTTCCTTCGTCAGCTACGACGAGGGCACCGGACTGCTCATTGGCCGGATCGAAAACGTCAGTGCCGAGGAATCCATTCTCACCGACGGCAAGATCGACCTGAATAAGTTCCACCCCATCACTTTCGACCCCTGCGGCAACGGCTACTATCCCCTTGGTGAAAAGCTGGGCGACGCATTTCAGGAAGGCAAAAAGCTGAAATAATTTCGAGGGCATGACGACCCCCACGCAAACACAAAGCCCTCTCAGTCACCTGCGGTGACAGCTCTCCCGGAGGGAGAGCCAGGGGGCGCACAAGAAATGGATCGTATCGGTACCGATACGATCCATTCGCCGTTTTTCATCAATATTTCCGCCATGTCGAGGGCATGAGCAGGATCAGCATGGGGAACAGCTCCAGCCGCCCGAACAGCATATCCGCCGTCAGGACGATCTTCGCCAGCGGCGAAAAGGCCGCGAAGCAGCCCGTGGGGCCGACCAGCCCCAGGCCGGGGCCAATGTTGTTCAGCGTCGCCAACACGGCGGTGAAAGTGGTGACAAAATCCAGATTGTCCAGCGCCACCAGCAGCACGGACACCAGCGTCACCAGAAAATACAGGGTCATGTAGCTCTGAACGCCCTGCACCGTCTCCCGGCTGACGGGCTTTCCGTCCACCGTCAGCACCCGCACGGAGCGGGGATGAAGCAGCTTGCGCAGCTCGGAGCCAAGGGCTTTGCACAGAATCACCAGCCGGGAAACCTTCACGCCGCCGCCGGTAGACCCGGCGCAGGCGCCGACGATCATCAGCAGCACCAGAATACACCGGCTGAGCTGGGGCCACAGGTCAAAATCCGTTGTGCTGAAGCCCGTGGTGGTAATGACGGACGAGACGGCGAAAAAAGCGTGGTGAAACGCGTCAAACGCCGTGGGGAACATCCCCAGAATGTTAAGGGTAATAATCAGCGTGCTCCCGGCGATGATGGCAAAATACGCCCGCACCTCGGTATTCCGCCATGCCATGGCATATTTTTTCATCAGCAGGAAAAAGTAAACGTTGAAGTTCACGCCGAACAGCGCCATGAACACGGAGACCACGCCCTGAAGGTAGTAGCTGTTATAGTAGCCCATGGAGCTGTTCTTGATGCCGAAGCCGCCGGTGCCGGCGGTGCCGAAGGCGGTACACAGGCTGTCAAACAGGGGCATTCCCCCAAGGAGCAGCAGCACCACCTCCACCGTCGTCATGACGATGTAAATACCGTAAAGAATGGCGGCGGATTTGCGCATATTGGGCACCATCTTGCTCACGGTGGGGCCGGGGCTTTCCGCCCGGAGCAGGTGGTTTGCCTGTCCGCCCATATTCACCAGCGACAGCATGAACACCAGAATGCCCATGCCCCCCAACCAGTGGGTGAAGCTGCGCCAGAAGAGCATCCCGTTGTCCAGCGCCTCCACATCGGTCAGGATGCTGGCGCCGGTGGTGGTAAAGCCGGAAACCGTCTCAAACACGGCGTCTAAGTAGCTGGGGATCTGCCCGGACAGGGTAAAGGGCGCCGCGCCGATCAGGGAAATGACCACCCATGCCAGCGCCGTAAAGACGAATCCTTCCCGGGCGTACATGTCCCGCTTGGCGGGCTTGAACCGGGTCAGCAGGAAGCCAAGCAGTCCCGCCGCGATCATGGTGTACAAAAAGTAGATGCCGGAGCTTTCCCCGTAGATCACGGCGACCGCCAGCGGCAGCACCAGAAACGCCGCCACGATCAGCAGGATCATGCCGAAAAGATAGCGAAGCAAGGGATAATTCATGTCCGTTCCCCCTTACCGCCGGGTGGTGAAGATATCGTTGAGGCTTCTCAGTCCGCTGTGGGCTGCGACCACGATCACGCTGTCCCCCACCTCGATGGTGTCGCTGCCGCGGGGGGTAATGGTCTTGCCGCCCCGGGAGATGCAGCCGATCAGCAGGCCGTCCTTCAGGTGCAGATCCTGCAATGGGATGCCGCAGAAATCGGCGCTGGCCGTGACCCGGAACTCCATCGCTTCGACCTTATTGCTGACGATCTTGCACAGCGTCTCCATGCTGGCATAAGCGTCGGAATTCTGCATGGCCCGGACGTAGCGCACCACGTTGTCCGCACAGATATTCCGGGGATAGAACACGGAATCCAGAGACAGGCTGCCCACCAGCGGCTCATAGGAGCTGCGGTTGACCTTGGTAATGACCTTGGCGCGGGTCGTCCTCCCGGCAAACAGGGAAATGATGATGTTTTCTTCGTCAATGCCCGTCAGCGCCGCAATGGCATCCATGTGCTCGATGCCTTCCTCCTGTAACAGGCGCTGATCCGTACCGTCGCCGTGGAGGATCGTCGCCTCCGGCAGAAGCTGGCTCAGCTCCTCGCAGCGCTTCGCGTCCGATTCGATGATCTTCACGTCCATGCCGGTCGCCAGCAGCTGCCGGGCAAGATAATAGCCCATCCGTCCGCCGCCGATCAGCATGACCTGCCGCACCCGGGTCTTCGCCACGCCGACCTGCCGGAAAAACCGCTGCGCCTCCTGCGGACTTGCCACCACGGAGATCCGGTCCCCGGCCTTCAGCTGGAACTCACCGGAGGGGATAATGACGTCCCGCTCGCCCCGCTCCACCGCGCAGATCAGCACGTTGGCACGGAACTTTCCGATGTCCTTCAGCGCCATGCCGTCCAGCGGGGAACCCGCCGTCACGCCGGTTTTGAGAATTTCCACATGCCCTCTGGCAAAGGTATCGATCTTGATGGCCGAGGGGAACCGCAGTACCCGGGCCATTTCCGTTGCGCAGGCTTCCTCGGGGTTGATGGCCATGCTGAGCCCCAGATCGTCCTTGATGAGGTTCAGCTCCTCCACGTACATGGGGTTGCGCACCCGGGCGATGGTGTGCCGCGCGCCCAGCTTCTTGCCGATGAGGCAGCACAGCAGGTTCAGCTCGTCCGCGCCGGTACAGGCAATGACGAGGTCTGCCTGATCCGCTCCGGCCTCCAGCTGAACCTCCCGGGAAGCGCCGTCGCCCTCCACGACCATCACGTCCAGCTCGTTGTTGGACTGATCCAGCCTGACCCCGGAGCGATCCACCAGTGTCACTTCATGCTTTTCCTTCGACAGCTGCTCAGCAAGGACACTGCCGATTTTTCCGTCGCCGATAATCATGATTTTCATAAATATCACCCACGTCTTTATCCATTTTGCCTTACTATATCACAAATCCCGATTGAATGCAACCGCGCGGGAAAATCTGTGCAGAATCTGAAGGGGGTGTCAATAAAATCTGTCATTTTCTGTATTTCCTTCCGGAAATTCACGCTAATACTCCAAAAAATATTGGCAAAGCTATGGTTGCGGAACAAAACCGCGAGAAAGCAAAAAGGAGAGAAAACGGTATGAAGAGCAACAATCAGATCAACATTCCCCAGGCTCGGGAAGCGATGGACAAGTTTAAGATGCAGGCTGCCAGCGAGGTTGGCGTGAACCTGACCAACGGTTACAACGGTCACCTGACCTCCCGCGAAGCCGGCTCCGTCGGCGGCCAGATGGTCAAGAAGATGATGCCCATACGAACTGCGAACTATACCCGTAAGGACAGGACTGCTGTGGGGCATGAAATCGAAATTCGGTACATAGCTTCTATCACCATTTAGGAGGGGTATTGATATGAAAAAGCTGACTTCTTGTGCGTTCAATGTGGATACTGCCTGTGTGGAACTGAAATTCACTGACGGCAGTATGATCGCCATCGACACCATTGCCGTGGAGAAGGAGGTTGCTGACAATATGTATCAGCGTTCAGAACTGGACTGGCTGATCTATAATAAACCATTGGAGTATACGCAGCTGGTGCTTGGCGAGGAAGGGGTACTTTCATTGTAAAGGATTTTATCTCTATGCTCAACCTTTTTCTATAGCTAAGGGGTCAGGCTCATCGCCTGGCCCCAACGTTTATTATAGAACCGAATCATATCAAAATCCTCCAAGGCTGGTTTCGCCTTTTCCTGCCGCAGCAGAGGCTGATAATCTGAAATTGCACCATATCCAATTTCAGATTATCAGCATCAAAAGGAAGATTTGCGCTCTCACAATCACAGCGCAGATGCTTCCTTTTGTTTTTCTTCACACCGGTGGCAAACTGCATTTTTACAGTTTGGGTACCGCCGTGTGAAGAAAATTGCAGGTGTCCAGAGGGATGCAATCCCTTTGGCTCAGGGTTTCCAATAGGGGCGAGCAGCACCTTGTTGGCACACGATTTTGCTCTGCAAAGTCTAGTGTGTTATACCTTTTGCGACCGCTGACGCTGGAAAGGGGCTGTCACCGTACCGGACAGACCATTTCCTGTGGCAGCAGAAGGACGAATATTTGCAGGCACGGGAGGCTTGCGGATATTCGTTCTTCGGGTGTAGGCGGTGCGGCAAAGCGGAGGTCACAGACCGACGCTGCTGCATCGCCGGGGGAGCAAAAGGTATATAAAACCCGCCGCAGCGACGCGTCCCCGTTCTCCTAATACCACCACGGCAACTCCAACCACACGTTATCCAGGGCAAGGGCTTCCGTTTTCTTTGCTCTGCTTTCGGACAGATGAAAATGCTTCGCTGTTTCTGTCAGCGGGTGTTTGACGCCATCATCAAAGCCATAACGGTATCGCAGATACTGTTCGTCTCTTTCCTCGATCATGTACAAGGCGTGGTGGATATCATCAATCCGTTCCTGTGCCAGATAAATTTGCTCCGGTGTCTGCTTGGTGGGATCGACAATGAAATTATGCTTGCTCTGCACCTCATCTTTTGCAAGCTCATCCAGAGGAACAATGCTGTTCAGGTTCTTCGCCTCAAAGGGCACATTCTGTGAGCGGACGTAGTCAATCATGGCGTTCCGTATTGCGGAAGCGGCGTATGTCAGAAATAGGTTTCCGCTGTCGGGATTGTAGCTGTCTATACAGCCAAACAACCCCAACGAGCCTTCCTGCACAAGATCGTCAAGTGAAATTTGCAGAGATCGGTTCAACTCCGCTTGTGCGCTCCACACTTCGTATGCAGTCTTTTTGATGAAGCGAAGATTGTTTTCAATCAGCAGATTCTGTGCATCGGCGTCTCCCCGCTTGGCCAACGCACAGAGCTGTTCATTGGTTATCGGGTCTCTTTTCATGGTTTTGTACCGTACCGGTCATTGCAAGGAACATCTGCTTGACCGCTTCTGTGTCAATACCGGGCAGATGGGAAACGGACTGTGCCACCGCTTCACCAATCTGCTCTGCGGTGATTTTGCGATTTAGCTTTTTCTGCCCCTTGGTCAACTCGGCATATATCTTTTTCATTGCTTGCGCGGTCAATTCACGGGTGGCAGACAGATCGTTACCGACCTCTTTCTTTACTGCTTGCACAGCAGACATGAACGAGCGCTGGATCGCAGTCAGGTCTGCCTGATATGCCGGGGCCTGCAATTTCTTTACATCGTCAACTGCTTCCGGTTGGCTTTTCAGCATACCGGCGACAGTTGCGTACAGCTGATTCTGTGCCGCAAAACCCTTGGCAAGTTCGTCATCCAAGTAACCGGATATCAGGTTTGTGGTATTGGCAAACTCCGGATTTTCAAGCAGCGCATTGACCACCCGCGGATTCACCTTGTGAGTATACAGATTTCTCGCTGCCTGCACCGACAGGCCAAGCTCGGCAATATCATAATTCAGGCGGTCAGGGGTATCGACCTCACCAAGCAGGAAGTCGGTGGAGACATTGAACACACGGGCAATACGGATGATATTTTCGTCACCCAGCTTGTCCGTCTTGCCGCTGATGAAACGGCTCAAAGAACTTTCCGAACAGCCGATGCGAGTGGCAAGCTCAGCCTGTGTGACTTTTCGGGATTTCATCAAGTCCTGTATGCGGTCACGGATTTTTCCGGGAAGATAAACACTTTCGTTGCTCATGCACCACACCTCCTTGCCCTATTTTCAATATCATTTACCCGCTTTACTTTCGGTACATTTCGTCCAGAGTCTTTCCGTCTTTGTTTTTCCATTCAATCCATCCGTTGGTGCTTCCTCCGAGCACGAACATGGCAGCTGAGCTGGGAGAAGTAAACGGAACGGAAACATTCAGTATGTACTTGTTGCCGTTAAGAAGGATGTCACCGTTCTGAATAGCTGTTTGCCGCTGCCTCTCAATATTTTCTGAATGACATTTGCGGCTCATATCAATTTCAGAATCTTCGAGGACTTCAAATTTTTCACCATCATACACACCAAGGGCATGAACGCCGTTACGTGTGGTGTGCAGCGTGTTGGCATCGTTCAAGGTTGCTTTTGTGTTTTCCATTTTATAGCCTTGCGTTGCCATAATGAACTTGATTTCTTCATAAACTTCCTCAATCAAAGGAAGATCATATTCATCAATCTCATATTTAGGATTGACTGTATTTTCTACTTTGTAGCGCTTGGAATCGATTGCTTTGCCGATTGCATAAGCTTCAAGGCCGCTGATCATATCCAAAGAAAAGGTCTTATTGTCGGCAAGGAACATAATAGCTTTGTTCCAGAAATCTTTAGAACGATTATGGTCGTCCAGTCTGCTGACCCCGAAACGAGTTGTCAAGGACTTTTTAATCAAATTCACAAAAAGGCCACAAAAA
>ERZ827478.299-NODE-299-length-55906-cov-15.933716_pt1 | contig 55906 bp, 36 predicted proteins | sample MGYA00519705_ERZ827478 | MGnify/ENA primary metagenome ERZ827478 (study PRJEB31778, sample SAMEA3449318) | human gut metagenome | biome: human gut; feature: human-associated habitat; material: faeces | place: United Kingdom | collected 2010/2012 ...
CTTGTGGCAGTTGCCAACTTATCGTTGAATGTATTGGCTTCTTTCAAAAGGGATTGTTCAATAGAATTGGCATCGGTACAGATGCTTTCCACATAATCGTACATGAACAGGATTAGATACCAAAATTTGCTTGCATCCAAATTGAATGCTTTCAGTGTTTTCTGCAACTCTTCGTTTTCAGTGTATTTCTGTACTCGCAATGAAGAGCTGTCAAGTTTACCTGTAAAGTAGCGTTGGCAAAAAACACCGATGGCACTTGATTCACCAAAATTCTCACCATCGAAACTTGGCAGGAATTTGTTTGCCACTTTCCACACATATTCCAACAACGGCTCGTCTAAATATTTATAGCTTTCATACCAAGCCGCTTTCAAATCGGGCAGTTCTTCTATTTGTTTAAGCATAGTATCTTAGTTATTGATTATCCTGCAAAGTAAAAGAAAAGTCCGCAATCTTTTCGGACTACGGACTTCTTTTTATTATAGGAGGTTCTTCATGGCTTCATCCACCTGCTCATTATCGAAACTATCCAAGTATATTTGAGTGGTGGCTAAGTCAGAATGTCCCAATGCTTCACTTATCAATGCAATGTTTACTCCCGATTTCTTTAGGACGCTTGCGAATGAGTGCCGGGCGACATAGGTTGTCAAGTTGGCTTCAACTCCAAGCTGTGCGGCAAGTAGTTTTAAGTTCTTATTGACCTTTCCTAATATCTTATGTATTCTGTTCTGCCTTTGTAGGGCGGTCTTGTGTATCTTGCTATCCAAAATAGGAAAAAGATAGCCTTTACTCTCTTTTGAGTATTTTTCAATTATTAGCATGGCTTCCTGTGGTATTCCTATTTTAATCAGTTTCTTTGTTTTTTGACGAATATAGTGTAATCTGCCGTTTTGAATATTCTCTTTTGTCAGATTAGCTATGTCTGTGAAGTTGATTCCACCGCATAGATAGCTGAACACGAATATGTCTTTGCTTAACTCCATGTATTGCTGCTTCCCAATGGGCTGTACTTCGGTTGTGAATTTCAGTACGTCTGTTTTGGCAATAGCTCTCTTTTGAGTTGTGGTATCGAATTTATTAATCTTATAATCATCAAACGGATAATCGGATTTTCGGGCACACTTTGCTTTGATGGCTTTATTATATGTACTGCGTAATGTACGAAACATAAGGCTTATGGTGGTTTCTTTATTGTCTTTGGAGCGTAGCCATTTCTCATATTTGTTAAGCCAAGCAATATCTATTTCATTAAATGGAATATCCAATTTCCCATTAGTGAAAACTTTGAGTGAATTGAATGAGCCTTTATAGATAAGACGGTTTCCGCATTTGCCCTCACGTGTGTATTGCTCTATAAGTTCCTTGTAGAACATACTGATTGTTTTTAGTTCAAACTTGGTATTCTCATTATTGAGTAAGGTGGTGGTAGTGTATTCTTTTTGTTCGCTATTCAGTTCCAACATTCGTTGTTGAAGTTCCCGTTGCTTATCCAAGATAATCTTTTGGATGTACTCTTTGTTAGGGCAGTTGGGCTTAGGCTTATTTCGTGCGAAGTCCCAATATTTAGGATTGATAGATATGCCTAAACTTTGGTATTTACGCTTTCCTCCTTTAGATACTTGGAGCATCAATGGATTTTCGCCATTTGATAATGTCTTAGACTTGTAGCAAACTACTGAAACACAAGCATTCATAATGAATTTTCGGTTTACATCTTGGTTTACATCAGACACCTAAAACCAACATATAAACACAAAAAAAGCGACTATCTAAATTAGATAATCGCTTGATTTCTGGTGATTCGCATGGGGTTCGAACCCATGACCCCAACATTAAAAGTGTTGTGCTCTACCAACTGAGCTAGCGAATCTAAGTTGCGCCTTCCTGGGAAAGCGAGTGCAAAAGTACTACTTTAATTTGATACACGCAAATTAATCGAGGAAAAAATCACGATTTTTCTTTTTCTTCCTTGGTTTCTTCCTCGTTTTCGTGCTCTTTGGTGACATATCGTTGCCAATAGGCGATACAGAGCGTGGTGAGGGGAAGGGCGATGATGAGGCCTATGAAGCCCAGCAAGGCTCCCCATACGGAGAGACTCAGGAGCAGAATGGCGGGATTGAGGCGCATGGCCTTGCCCAGTACCTTTGGCACCACGATGGAGTCTGAAATGACTTGCACCACGCAGAACACCAATACGACCATGCCGAAAATGGCCCAGAAGCTTTCCCCTGTCTCCGTGGCCTTGAGCATGGACAGGAAGGCGGCGGGTATCAGGGCAAAGCCGTGAAGGTAGGGAACCATGTTCATGATGCCTATGAGGATGGCCAGGCCAATGGCCATGGGGAAGCCGATGATGGTGAAGCCTATGAAGAACATGACGGCCATGATGAGCGAGACGGTGCCCTGCCCGCGGATGTAGTTGTTCAGTTCCCGTTCCGCGTCGGCCATCAGTTCCCGCCAGAAGGGCCGGTTCTTCTTGGGGAATATCTTCACCCAGTTTTGCGTGAGATACTCGTAGTCCAACAGGATGAAGAACATGTAGAGCAAGGTAATCAAGGAGGCCACTATGCTGAATATGACGCTGGCCGTCTTGCCCAATAGTTGGAACACCTTGGGCATGGTGGATTTCAAGGCTTCGCTGAAGTCTGTGCTGTGCAGATAGGTTTCTATCTCTCGTTGATGCTCTTTCAGCCATGCGCTGATGGTCGCGGTGAGGTCGTTGGTGTGGGTGGTGGTGTGTATCCACTGGTTGAGCACTTCCCCCAACTGGTGGAACTGGCTCAGCATGGGCGGAATGATAAACCATAGGACACCGCACAATACGCTTATCACGAACATGAAGGCGATGATGATGGAAAGGGTGCGTATTTTCACCCGCATCTTGTATTGCACAAACTTCACTACGGGAAAGATGAGATAGGCCAATCCCCACGCCACGAAGAAAGGCAACAATACGGCACTCAGGTAATCGATGATATAGATGGCCGCCAGGATGGCAACCACGATAATCGTCCAGCGGATGAACTTGTCGAAGGTGATTTTCTGTTCTAACATGCTAAAATAATCTCTCTGCTAAGCGCGAAAATACAAAGACGTTTTAAAAATTGCAAAGAAACAAACGAAAATCTTTGCAATGATAGATTAAATACTTATATTTGCGTTCGATATGGGTATGTTGTATATCGTGCCTACCCCCGTGGGCAACCTGGAAGACATCACGCTGCGCGCCATCAAGGTGCTGGGCGAAGCCGACTTGATATTGGCTGAGGATACCCGCACTTCAAGCGTGCTCTTGAAGCACTACGAGATTAGCAAGCCCTTGGTCTCGCATCATAAGTTTAACGAGCATGGCACGTCGGCGGGTATTGTGGAGCGGCTGAAAGCGGGGCAGACCATTGCCCTCATCAGTGACGCTGGCACGCCAGGTATCAGCGACCCAGGTTTCTTCCTGGTAAGGGAAGCCGCCAGGGCAGGCATCACGGTGCAGACATTGCCTGGTGCCACAGCTTGCATCCCTGCGTTGGTGAACTCGGGATTGCCTTGTGACAGGTTCTGCTTCGAAGGCTTCTTGCCCCAGAAGAAAGGCAGGCAAACCTTGTTGCGGTCACTGGCTGAGGAGGAGCGTACGATGGTGTTCTATGAGTCACCCTACCGGGTGGTGAAGACCTTAAGGCAGTTGGCGGAAGCACTGGGTGAGGACAGGCAGGCCAGTTGCAGCAGGGAGATTTCCAAGGTGCATGAGGAAACCTTGAGGGGCACTCTGGCCGAGTTGGCCTCCCACTTTGAGGAGACGGATCCGAAAGGCGAGTTCGTGATAGTGGTGGCTGGCGCGGATCTTAAGCAAAAGAAGAAAGAAAAAGGAAATAAAAACAAGAATTTATTAAAAGAAAGAGAATTATGAGAAAGTTATTAGTAATGGTATGCTGCGCGTTGATGGCGTTGGCTAGCTGTACCGACAAGAAAGCGCAAGAGAGGGCAACCGCCCAGACAGATTCACTGAACCAGGTAGTGGCTCAGCGTGAGGCCGAAATCAATGACATGTTGGGCACGCTCAATGAAATCCAAGAGGGTTTCAACGCCATCAACGAGGCTGAAGGCTTGGTGAACATCGCCAAGACGGGAGAGGGCACCAACCGCTCCAAGCAACTTAAGGAGAACGTGGCTTTGATAGCCAAGCGCATGGAGGAGAACCGTGCCTTGATAGAGAAGCTGAAGAAGCAAGTGGCCAACGGCAACGTGAAGATGGATCAACTGGAGAAGACCATCGAGAACATGACGAAGCAACTGGAAGCTAAGGAGGCTGAGCTCAATCGCCTGCGCCAGGAGTTGGATGCCAAGGATATCCACATCGCTGAGTTGGACGAGACTGTCAACAACTTGAATACCAACGTGACCAATCTCACGGCGGAGAGCGAACAGAAGAGCCAGGTGATTTCTCACCAAGACAAGCAGCTGAACACCGCCTGGTATGTATTCGGCACTCGCAAGGAGCTGAAAGAGCAGAACATCATCGATGGTGGCAAGGTGCTCTCCTCTAATTTCAACAAGAACTACTTCACCAAGATTGACATCCGCAAGGACAAGGAAATCAAGCTCTATTCCAAGTCCGCCAAGTTGTTGACCGCCCATCCCGCCAGCAGCTACACCTTGACCCGCGATGCCAACAAGCAGTATGTATTGCGCATTACCAATCCGCAGATATTCTGGAGCACCAGCAAGTATCTGGTTATCCAGGTAAGGTAACGCTTATCGCTTACGCTCGAAGAATTGCCGCATCAGTTGGCGGCATTCTTCTTCCAATACTCCGCACGTGATGTCCGCCTTCGGGTGCATTGCGTGCGGAGCTAGTTTTTTGTATCCCCGCTTCTCGTCGGGTGCCCCATAAACTATCCTTTTCAGCTGTGCCCAGCCAATGGCCCCGGCGCACATGGCACAAGGCTCCACCGTGACATACAGTGTGCAACCACTAAGATACTTTCCGCCCAAAGAGTTGGCGGCGGAGGTGATGGCTTGCATCTCGGCATGGGCCGTGACATCATTTAGCGTTTCCGTCAGGTTGTGTGCCCTGGCGATGACGCGACCTTCACATACCACTACCGCTCCTATAGGCACTTCGTCAGCGTCAAAGGCCTTTTGCGCCTCCTCCAAGGCTTTGCGCATAAAGCGCTCGTCTGTTCTTGCTTGTTCTTCCATGGTCGCGAAGTTACAGAATATCGGTGAAAAAGTGGAGCTTTTATTTCGGAATGTGGCGGAAAAGCCGTATATTTGCGCTGAAATGGCAGCGCATAATGAACTGGGAAAATGGGGAGAGGCCGAGGCCGCTGAATATCTCCGCAGGCATGGTTACGTGATAAGGGACACCGATTGGCGTTTCGGCAAGCGTGACTTGGACATTGTGGCTGTGACCGAGGATGCCCAGTGCCTGGTGTTCGTGGAGGTGAAGACTCGCAAGAGCGATAAGGTGCAAACGCCCGTGCAGGCGGTCACACGCCAGAAGATAAGAAACCTGGCCATCGCGGCCAATGCTTACGTAAAGACCGTGGCGGGCGATTTCCAGGTGAGGTTTGACATCATCTCTATCGTGGGTTCCAAAGACAAAGTGGAGGCCATTGAGCATATCGAGGATGCTTTCAACCCATTGCTGGGATAGGCGTCGCGAAAATGACCTAAGAAGACGGAAGAACATGGAAAAGACAATCATAAGACTTGAAGAGGTGGGTTCTACCAATGACTATCTGAAAGGCTATAAGTCCGCGAATGAAAAGGATGATTCCATGGTTGTGGTGATAGCCGATTATCAGACCCGGGGAAAAGGCCAGGGCTCCAATTCTTGGGAGAGTGAAGCGGGGAAAAACCTGTTGATGAGCATCAGGGTGCATCCTCGCTATGTGCCCGTGCGCTATCAGTTCTTCCTTTCCATGGCGGGAGCCTTGGCCGTGAAAGACGCTGTGTCAGGCTATGTGGATGGAGTGACGCTGAAGTGGCCTAATGATGTCTACGTAGGCGACCGCAAGCTGAGCGGCACGTTGATAGAGACTTCCGTTGGGCAAAGACAACTCAAGGATTGTGTCTTTGGTGTGGGTGTCAATGTCAACCAAGCCGTTTTCCGCGGTGACGCGCCCAATCCTGTCTCCCTCTTCCAGCTCTTGGGCAGGGAAGTAGACCGTGAGGAACTGGCCAGCAAGCTGGTGGATGCCTTTGAGCGATATTGCCAGATGTTACGGAATGGCGCTTATGGAGACGTGTCTGCCCTTTACCACTTGTCGCTTTATCGCCGCAAGGGATTCCATTACTATAAAGACGCAGACGGGGAGTTTGAGGCCGAGCTGGTGGAAGTGGAAGACGATGGCCACTTGATACTCCACGATCGGGAGGGGAGAATCAGGAGCTACGCTTTCAAGGAAGTGGCCTATATAATATAAGGTGTGTTGATGGGGTACCCCCAGTCCTGTAGAGACGCATTCTTGCGTCTCGGCAAGCAAGACTGGGCAATCACCTGGCATGGTCATACGATAATAAATTAATGTATAACCAAATAAAATAGAGACAGAAAATGGTAAAGTTCAAGCGAATCTTGTTGAAACTCAGTGGCGAGAGCCTGATGGGCAAACAGCATTACGGAATAGACTCCGAGCGGCTCGCCGACTACGCGCGGCAGGTCAAGGAGGTGCATGAGATGGGTGTGCAGATAGGTATCGTGATAGGCGGTGGCAATATCTTCCGCGGCCTGAGTGGCTCACAGAAGGGCTTCGACCGAGTGATGGGCGACCAGATGGGCATGTGCGCCACGGTCATCAACTCGCTGGCACTTTGCAGTGCCCTACGTGCTATCGGCGTGAAGGCCAAGGTGCTCACGGCTATCCGCATGGAACCCATCGGGGAGTTTTATACCAAGTGGAAAGCCATAGAGGCCATGGAGGCGGGCTATGTCTGCATTTTCTCCGCGGGCACGGGCAGTCCCTATTTCACTACCGATACGGGTTCCTCGCTCCGGGGAATAGAGATAGAGGCCGACGTGATGCTGAAGGGTACCCGCGTGGATGGCATCTACACGGCAGACCCGGAGAAAGACCCCACGGCCACGAAGTTCTCCGACATCACCTACGATGAGATTTACACCCGCGGGCTGAAGGTGATGGATCTTACCGCCACCACCATGTGCAAGGAAAACAACCTGCCCATCTACGTGTTCAACATGGACGTGGTGGGCAACCTGAAGAAAGTGATGGAGGGCGAGAACATCGGTACTTTGGTGCACAACTAGGTTTCTTTGCTCACCGACAACAATCTTGCCGTAGCGACATTCCATGGAACGTCGCTACGGCAAGTTAAGAAAGTGCCCAACTGTTGACGATTTGGGTTTACCTTGCCGCTCCTTGCCAGCGACCTACGTCCCACGACACGTCGCTACACGGGTTGTAAAAGCCACCTAAGGTGCCCCGGGCAACTCACCTAAGGTGGATTCCGATTTTAATATAGGTGACTCGGGCAAGTCACCTTAGGTGGCTTTTCCGGGCATCTCGTGATGGCAAACAAGGAGGCTTTATATCAGTATTCCGGTTTTAAGAATGTCCGCATAAAGAGGATTATGGGTGTCCTCTGTAAGCAGGACTGGCTCTATAAGATTGCTTACCTTACGTTTCAGTTTCCACAATAAAGGCGTATCTTCAAAATAATCATCGCTCATGCGTTCCACTACAACCGCGATATCTATGTCACTGTCCTCTGTGTAGTTGCCTTTGCTGTATGAACCATAAAGGTAAAGAGCCTTTAAGGGCAACCGCTCCGCGACAGCCTCCTTATAGCGTTGTGCCAATTTTATAGCTTGCTCTTTATCCATGTTCTTAATTTGTCTGTTTGTTCAATCAAGTTTTCGCAACGATCAGCGGTTAAGCTTTTCATCAATCGCTCCTTATAGGAAGGATAACGTGCTTCTATATTCAACGGTTCAAGTTCATCTACGAAGTCCGTTTGTTCTTCTGACACAGCCTTATTTAAACTGCTTTTCTCGGCAAGTCTTGATAAGCTGTGAATTTTCAAAGGCGGTTCTTCCAACACGTTGCTCCAATATGCTTTGAGAATTTAGTCTCGATGCCCGATGAAACTAGTTTCGTAGGCCATCGAGACTAGTTTCGTTTTTTTTAGTGGGCATGGGAGTGTTACTCCGGTCTTTGTGTTTTTTGTGGAGGAGTGCATGAAATTGGTCACTTTGTGTATCTTAACCTTTGTGGATGACACACTCCAAACCAGTCCGGGAGTATGCTCCCCTGAATAGGCTTAAGGGCACACCCGCAACAGCATCCTATAATAAATGCCCAAGTATCCAAGGATACTTAGGCAAGTACCCAAGGGAACTTAGGCAAGTATCCAAGGATACTGTCATGGGGGTTGTGTGCTTTTGCCTCAAAGGGCTTATGGGGTCTTTGTGGTTGGACAGCTTCCGTCGCGCGCATATATTTATAAATAAAGGCGTAGAAAGCGCGCTAGGGAGGGTGGGGACTCCTACCGCTGGCGCAAGTAGGTGAATACGGAGATGGCCACGTAGAGGCCTATGACAGGACACCAACCTATGAGCAAGCCCAGGAGGCCTTCCTCAATGACGCAGGCCAGGAAGATGGCGACTGACACCGCGGCGAAGCCATATTTCAGTTCGTTACCTTTCCATCCCCAGTGCTTGAACTTGAGGGCGAACATGGGTACTTCGCATATCAGCAACCAACAGCTGACCAGGATGAGCGCCATCATAACCCATACAGACCAGGCATAGTTCTCCGCCCATGATGGTGCCCATACCACGAAAGCTCCCCAAAACAAAGCGTTGGCTGGGGTAGGCAATCCGATGAAGGTGGTAGCCTGTCGCTCGTCGAGATTGAACTTGGCCAACCTCAAGGCCGAGAAGGCCGCCATGAGGTAGGCGAAGAAAGGCAGTATGTTGCGTAGCGGTTCCAGGAAATCGGGATAGTTGATAACGCCCAGCTGATAGAACAATATGGAGGCGGGAGCCACGCCGAATGTGATATCGTCGGCCAGGGAGTCCAGTTCTTTCCCTATGGGAGAGGAAACTCCCAGCAGTCGTGCGCTCATGCCGTCGAAGAAATCAAACACGGCCCCGATGATAATCCACGTGAGTGCCCAAACAGGATTACCCATCAAGGCGCAGACGATAGCTACGCAACCCGAGAGCAGGTTGCAACAGGTAATGGTGTTGGGTATATGCTTTCTCATGGCTTGTTGGGTTTGAGTTTGGCGATGACCGTCTGGTCGCCCGTGGTGGATTGCCCCATTTTCACGCATACCTCCGTGCCCAGAGGCAGGTAAACATCTACCCTGGAGCCCAACTTGATGAAGCCGAGATGCTCGTCTATGTAGCAATCCTCGTCTTCCTTGGCGTAGGTGACTATGCGCCTGGCCACGGCTCCGGCTATCTGCCGGCAAAGTATATCAGTGCCGTCGGGCGTGGTAATCATGATATCGGCATGTTCGTTCTCTTCGCTTGCCTTGGGCAGCCAGGCCTTGTGGTAGTTGCCATTGGTGTGCTTCACGAACTTTACCTTTCCGTCCACGGGGAACCAATTGGCGTGTACGTTCCACAAGCTCATGAAGATGGAAATCATCAAACGCTTGTCGTGGAAATACTCATACTCGTCCACTTCCTCTATCACTACCACTTTGCCATCGGCGGGAGCCACCACGATGTTTTCCGTATCCTCGCTGGGGAAGTAGCGGATAGGGCAGCGGAAAAAGTTGAGGATGATGCCAAAGAGCGTACCAAACACCATCAAGAAAGCGATGAATGGAATCTTGGTGTCAAAGAAGAACCACAACAGCGCCGCTATGGCCGCTATGCCGATGAAGCAAATGGCCAGGGTGTTGGTTCCCTCGTTGTGTATGCGTATCTTCTTGAGTTTCTTCAGTCTGGGTCCCATGGGATGTGAGTTGGCATTTCGGTTGCAAAGGTACTTCTTTTTTGTCATGCTTCCAAATTTTTAGGCTTATTCTTTTGCGTATGTCGGGATTTAGCCGTAACTTTGGGCACTCAACGTTACATCCCTTTTACATAATATGGAAGATTTCATACACTTGCACGTTCACAGTCAATACTCTGTGCTTGACGGAGAGTCCAAAATACCCAACTTGATACGCAAGGCCATCGACAACGGCATGAAAGGCATGGCGCTTACCGACCATGGCGTGATGTATGGCATCAAGGAGCTGGCTGACTGCTGCGCTTCTGTCAACAAACAGCGCAAGAAGGAGGGGCTGGAACCCTTCAAGCCCATTTACGGGTGCGAGATGTATGTGGCGCGTCATACCAAGGAAGACAAGGTGCAGGCCAACGGAGACCGTGGTGGCTACCACCTCATCGTCTTGGCGAAAAACAAGAACGGCTACCGTAACCTCATCAAATTGGTGAGCAACGCTTGGGTAGACGGCTTCTATGGTCGTCCCCGTACAGACAGGGCCGACCTGGAGCGGTATCACGAGGACTTGATTGTTTGCTCGGCCTGCATCGCCGGCGAAGTGCCCGCCAAGATACTCCAGGGAGATATAGATGGGGCAAGGGAAGCTCTGCAATGGTATCATCGGGTGTTTGGGGATGATTATTATCTGGAGCTGCAACGCCATGAGGTCACGGATCCCAACGTGGTGGCCAATAGGGAGACTTTTGTCTTGCAAGAGCAGGTAAATCCTGTCTTGATCAAGTGGGCCAAGGAATTTGGCGTGAAGTTGGTGTGCACTAATGACTGCCACTTCGAGGACAAGGAGACCGCCGAGGCTCACGACCACTTGCTTTGCATCTCCACGGGAAAAGACCTTGAAGACCCTAATCGCTTGCGCTACTCTAAGCAAGAGTGGTTTAAGACCCGGGAGGAGATGAACGACATTTTCGCAGATGTGCCAGAGGCGTTGAGCAATACGCTGGAGATACTGGACAAGGTGGAGATGTACAGCATAGACCATGGCCCCATCATGCCCACCTTCCCCATTCCCGAGGACTTCGGCACGGAGGAAAAGCTAATGCAGACCGTCTCTCGGGAAGAGTTGCTGAAGGAGTTCTCCTCTGACGAGAATGGGGAAAACACCCTGCCGCCAGAGGAAGGGGAGCGCAAGATAGAGTCTTTGGGCGGCTACGAAAAGGTATACCGCATCAAGTTGGAGGCCGACTATCTGGCCAAATTGGCCTACGAGGGAGCCGCTAAACTTTATGGCGACCCTTTGCCAGAAGAGGTGAGGGAGAGGGTGAATTTTGAGTTGCACGTGATGAAGACCATGGGTTTCCCTGGCTACTTCCTCATCGTAAGCGACTTCATCAGGGCTGCCAGGGAGGAATTGGACGTGATGGTAGGTCCTGGACGTGGTTCGGCGGCGGGCTCTGTGGTGGCTTATTGCCTGGGCATCACGCAGATAGACCCCTTGAAATATGATTTGCTTTTTGAGCGTTTCCTCAATCCAGACCGTGTCAACTTGCCCGATATCGACACCGATTTCGACGACGATGGCCGTGGAAGGGTATTGCGCTGGGTGATGGACAAATATGGCCACGAGAATTGCGCCCACATTATTACCTATGCCACGATGGCCACCAAGAACTCCCTGAAAGACGTGGCCCGTGTGGAGCGATTGCCATTGGAGCGTTCCAACCAACTGTGCAAGGCTATCCCGGATCGCTTGCCCGATGGTCCTGACGGCAAGTCCACGAAGATGAACCTGCCCAATGCCATCAAGTACACTCCCGAGTTGCAGCAGGCGGAAATCTCAGATGACCCTCGTGAACGGAACACCATTAAGTATGCCAAGATACTGGAAGGCACCGTGAGAGGAACGGGCCTTCACGCTTGCGGCTTCATTATCTGCCGTGACCCTATAGATCATTGGGTGCCAATTTCTACAGCGGATGACCCGGACTTTCCTGGTTTGAAGACCGCCGTGACGCAATATGATGGTCACGTGATAGAGAGCACGGGACTGATCAAGATGGACTTCCTTGGCCTGAAAACCCTGTCGGAGTTGAAGGAGGCCGTGAAGGTTATCAAGCAGGCCACGGGAGATGAGATAGACCTGGAGAAAATACCCATAGACGATGAGCTTACTTTCAAGCTCTATCAAGATGGCAACACCATAGGCACTTTCCAATTTGAGTCGCCAGGCATGCAGAAACACTTAAGAGAGTTGCATCCCACGGTGTTTGAGGATCTCATCGCCATGAACGCCCTCTATCGGCCAGGCCCTATGGACTATATCCCCGAGTTTATCCGTCGTAAGCACGACCCTTCGTTGGTGAAGTATGACATTCCCTGTATGGAGAAGTACCTGAAGGATACTTACGGCATCACAGTCTACCAAGAGCAAGTGATGTTGCTCTCGCGTCAGTTGGCCAATTTTACGCGTGGTGAGAGTGACGCGCTGCGAAAGGCCATGGGTAAGAAGAAGAAGGACATCGTGGACAAGATGAAGCCCAAGTTCATCAGCCAGGGAACGGCCAACGGCCACGACCCCAAGGTGCTGGAGAAGATATGGGGAGACTGGGAGAAATTCGCCTCCTACGCCTTCAACAAGTCTCACGCCACTTGTTACTCTTGGGTGGCCTATCAGACAGCCTACCTCAAGGCTCATTATCCCGCGGAGTTCATGGCTGCCTTGATGACCCGTCGTTTTAGCCAGATAACGGAGATTACCAAGTTGATGGAAGACTGCAAGGCCAACAAGATAGCGACCTTGGGTCCCAGCGTCAACGAGAGCTATGTAGGATTTGGCGTGAACGAGAGAGGCGAGATTCGTTTCGGGCTTTCCGCCATTAAGGGCATGGGAGAGTCGGCGGCACAGGCCATCGTGACGGAAAGGGAGAAGAATGGCCCTTATAAGGACATTTTCGATTTCGTGCAGCGCGTTGACTTCAGTTCGGTGAACAAGAAAGTGCTGGAAAGCCTTGCCCTGAGCGGGGGACTGGACTGTTTTGGGCTTATGCGTGAGCAATATTTTGGTACCAACGCCAAGGGAGAGACTTTCCTCGACTCCTTGGTGCGTTATGGGCAGCGTTACCAGTTGGACAAGCAACAGCAAGCCAATTCGCTTTTTGGCATGATGGAGGCCGTGGAGATACATACCCCGCCTGTTCCGAAAGTGGAGCCATGGGGTAACATTGAGCGGCTCAACCGTGAGCGGGACTTGGTAGGCATCTACCTTTCTGCCCATCCGTTGGATGATTATAGCCTTATTTTGCGCTCGCTCTGTAACACCCATGTCTGCGAGTTGGAGGATATGTCCTCACTGGGACAGCGTGAGGAGATTACCTTTGGTGGCATTGTGACCGATGTGCAAAGCAAGTTCAGCACCAAGGGAAATCCATGGGGCATCGTGAGCCTGGAGGACTACCAGGGTTCCGGCAAGTTGAAACTCTTTGGAGAGGAATGGGGCCGTTGGCAGAGCCGCATGATAGTGGGCAGCGTCATCTATGTCACAGCCAAGTGCGTGCGCCGTTTCCCGAACAGCGAAAGACTTAGTTTCAACATTCTCAACGTGGAATATATGCAGACGGTGAAGGAACGCAAGATAGAGAAGTTCACTGTGGTGGCGGACAGTGACAAGTTCACCGACGAGGTGGTGGACGACATCCTCTCCATGCTCACGGATTGCAAGGGAGACACCCAACTCTTTTTCCGTATTTGCGACAGGGAACACAATTCCACGATTACCTTGCGCTCCAGAAACACCTTGGTGACTGTACCGGCTGCGTTGGTGAATTACCTGGACAACCAACCGGATTTATCCTATGTGGTCAACTGATAGCCAGGTAATCCAAATATATGATAAGCCACCCAAGTGAAGTGTTCACGAGGGTGGCTGTTTCGTAAATGCTATGGGAATGCGGTCTTGAGCGCTTATACCAGTGTGGCGATAATTTGGTCGCGGTCTCCAGGCAGCAAGTCAATGACAGGTATTTCGGGCATCGTGTAGCAGCCAGGCTGCAGGCGCATGGCGGCTCTAGCCACGTTGACCAGCACTTGTGCCGTGAGGGCGGGGTTGTTGATGCTCATATTGAACTCGAAACGCTGATTCTGCGTTTTTCCGCTCACGCCTTTCCTTACCATGTGTACGCCATGTCCCATGTCTTTCACCTCGTCTACCGAGGCCACTTGGAATACGTGGGTCTCGTCGTGGGCAAAATAGGGGTCTGCCTTGATAGCCTTGGTCACTTCCTCCAGATTGGCTCCCTCTTCCAACTCCACGTATACCATGCGGCGATGGATGCCCTCTCCCAGAGGAATGGTCATAGAGAGTGCGTCGCGCACACCCTCTTTGCTTTTCACGCAAACGGAGTGACCCATGCTCATGCCTGGGCCGAAGTTGGTGTAGGAAAGCCCTTTAGGTGCCAGGCTCTGCAACAGGACACGCACCACGGAGTCTGATCCTGGATCCCATCCGGCGGAAATGACACTCACCTTGCCGTGCTTTTTGCACACCTTGTCCTGGGCGTTGCGGTATTCCAGTATGCTGGTGTGGATGTCGAAGCTATCCACGGTGTGGATGCCCATGGCTACAATCTTCTCGGCATACTCGGGGCAACTGCGGGTGGGGGTGGCCAGAATGGCTACGTCTACGTCTTTCAGTTCGGTGATGTCACTCACCACCTCGTAGGGAGCCAGTGCGGCGGGCTTGTCCTTGGCCCCCTGGCGGCGCACGATGCCTGCTATCTCGAAGTCGGGAGCGGCCTCCAGTGCCTCCACGGTGAAGTGGCCGATGTTGCCGTATCCTACTACGGCTGCTCTGATTTTCTTCATCTCTCTTAATGTTTTGAGGTTATTAATTATATTCAGTGCGCAAAGTTACCGCTTTTTCTTGGAAAACCAATGCGCCAGTATAATAAAATATCAAATATTTGTAGACGTTTTCGTCTTTTTGCAGATATTTCTCTTATTTATTGACAATAAGTTTTCGCTTTCTATGATAAAGGTGGCAAATCGAGTTTTGTTGAATTCGTATTATATAATATGTATAGAAGTCGGCTCTTGTTGGCAATATTTGCGCCTTAGAGGCGTTATTATAAGGAGATTTGTACAAAAGAGAGAAAAGCTATCATGATAGAATACATTAAGGGAACGCTCGAGGAACTCACGCCCGCATTGGCGGTAGTGGAAGCCGCGGGTATAGGATATGGGCTGAATATATCCTTGAACACTTTCTCTGCCATTCAGGGCAAGCATTCAGTAAAGTTGTACGTCCATGAGGTACTGGTGGCAGGAGGACGCGACGACTCCTTTACGCTCTATGGCTTTGCCACCATCAAGGAAAGGGAACTTTACAGACTGCTGCTCACAGTCTCGGGCGTGGGTGCCAATACGGCGCGAATGATACTCTCGTCGATGACACCCAATGAGCTTTGCGACACTATCGCCACTGGTAATGAGTCTTTGTTGAAAAGCGTGAAAGGGATTGGCTTGAAGACCGCCCAGCGTATTATCGTGGACTTGAGGGACAAGATAGCCTCTACGGGTGTGGCGCAGGAGCTGCCTGCCAGTGGAGGAGCGAGTGTCTTGGTGGATAACAGCGTGAAAGAGGAGGCCATCAGTGCCCTCACCATGCTGGGCTTTTCGCCCGCTCCCACGGCCAAGGTGGTGGTGGGTATTCTCAAGGCGCAACCCGATTTACCCGTGGAACAAGTGGTGAAGTTGGCTTTGAAGCAAATCAAGTAGCGGAAAACCACAAATGGGGAAAAGGCGGAAATGGCAATCGGTGTTGCTGGTCACGCTGTGGGCTTCGGCCGCGGGGTGCGCCTTGGCCATGCCATACCTGCAAGATGATAACGCCCGCCGCCCGACGCCCCAGCCCATAAGACAGGAAGACAGTGCTGTTGCCGCACAACCATTGGTGGTGGAAGAAGACACTATTCCTGATTCGCTATTGAACGCCCGATGGCGCATACAGCCAACCATCCCGCTGACACAAGATGACCTGGACAGAATCCCCGCCGATTTACGCACGCCGGACAATATCCAGTATAATGTAGACTATAATGATACCATCGGTGGATATCTTTTTGGTACTAAGATGGGAGGAACATGGATTTCCACGCCCATCCTGATGTCCCCGGAAGAGTATGGCCAATGGATGGAGCGGCGGCAACGTAGTGCCTATTTCCGCCAGCAAAACCAGGAACGTTATGAGGCCAAGGGCAAGGAAAAGTTCGACTTTTCCGATATGCATTTCGATCTAGGTCCAGCGGAGAAGATATTCGGGCCTGGCGGTGTGCGTATCCGTACACAGGGGACAGCCGAGATAAGGCTGGGTGCGACATTAAAGAATATCGACAACCCTTCGTTGCCTATCCGCAACCGCAAAACCACCACCATGGATTTTGACGAGAAGGTGAACTTGAACGTGTCGGGAAAGGTGGGTGACAAGGTAAATTTGGGACTCAATTACAATACCGATGCCACCTTCGATTTCGACGCGCAAAACCTGAAATTGAAATATGAGGGCAAAGAGGACGAGATTATCAAGCTGGTGGAGGCTGGCAATGTCTCCTTTCCATCCAATTCCTCGCTTATTGCGGGCGCAAGTTCACTCTTTGGCATCAGGACCGACATGCAATTTGGCAAGCTGTCCTTGCAATTGGTAGGGTCGCAGAAGCTTTCCAACTCCAAGAGTGTTTCCGCTAAGGGAGGCGCACAGACCACTTCGTTCGATATAGACGCAAGCGATTACGAGGACAATCGCCATTTTTTTCTCTCCCATTATTTTCGCGGAAAGTATGATGAAGCCATGTCCAGGTTGCCCAATCTTACTACAGGTATCACCATCAATCGGGTGGAGATATGGGTGACCAACAAGACTGGAACTACCAGTAACAGCCGAGACATCGTGGCGTTGACAGACTTGGGAGAGGTTGCCAATATCAGCAATCCCATGTGGTCAGCCAGTGGAATGGTTCCTTCCAACGCGGGGAACACGGAATATACCACGCTCAACGCCTTGGGTACTGGCGTGAGAGACATAGAGCAAGTGGGGGCTACGCTTGAAGGCATGGGTCTGACTGGCGGTGTGGACTTCGAGAAGTTGGAAAGCGCACGCTTGTTGACCTCTTCTGAGTATACATTGAATAGTGCGCTGGGTTACGTTTCCCTGCGTACGTCGTTACAGACGGATCAAGTGTTGGCTATCGCCTATGAGTATACTTATGGTGGCGTGACCTATCAAGTGGGTGAATTCGCCTCCGACAATACTGATGCCACGCAGGCTTTGCTGGTGAAATCGCTCAAGAACACCAACAACCATCCTTCGCAAGGTAACTGGGACTTGATGATGAAGAATGTCTACCATCTAGGTTCTTCCATAGAGAAAGAACGCTTCCGCCTGGACATCAAGTTGCAGAGTGATACCACGGGCGTATACCTTACCTATATTCCCGAGGCGGCGGTAAAAGACCAGACCCTCATCAAGATAATGGGCGCAGACCGTCTAGACAATAACAACAACGCCCATAGTAATGGTTACTACGACTATGTGGAAGGTTACACCGTGAGCGATGGCCGAGTTTTCATCCCCAAGGTGGAACCGTTTGGCAGCTATCTCTATCAATACCTGCTCTCCAAGGGTCTGTCTGCCGACAAAGCCAGTAGCTATGTCTTTACTGAACTATATGACAGCACCAAGACCCAGGCCAAGCAAATAGCCGAGAAGGATAAGTATCGACTGACGGGACAATTCCGGGGTTCTTCGGAGAATGTCATCTCGTTGGGCGCCTACAATGTGCCCCAAGGTTCAGTAGTGGTTACGGCTGGTGGCATGACATTGACAGAAGGCACAGACTACACCGTGGATTACAATGCTGGGGAGGTGACTATTCTCAACCAAAGCATCATAGACGCGGGAACGGCCATCAATGTCTCATGCGAGAGCAATACGGATTATGGTCAAATGCGCAAAACCATGTTCGGGCTCAATTGGGCTTATGATTTTTCCTCGGATTTTCAGTTAAGCGGAACCATACAACATCTCTCCGAACAGTCTCTCACCACTAAGGTGAATCTTGGTTCAGAGCCAGTGAACAACACTCTGTGGGGCATCAACGTGAATTGGAAGAAGGAGAGCCAGTGGCTGACAAACATGCTCGACAAGATTCCTTTCCTGCACGTGACGCAGCCTTCCCATATCTCTTTCACGGGAGAGTTCGCCCAATTGATTGCGGGGCAGGCGGGAGGCATACAGGACAATGCCTCTTATATCGATGACTTTGAGAATACCAAGAACACCATAGACGTGAGCACCCCTACCTCTTGGTTCATCTCAAGCGTGCCATCCATGTTTCCCGAGTCTAGTGACAATACAGGGTTGACCAGCGGCTTTAATCGTAGCCGCCTTGCATGGTATTACATAGACCCCTTGTTCACTCGCCGAGGCAGTTCACTGACGCCATCCCACATCAAGTCCGATCTCGACCAGTTGAGCAACCATTATGTCAGAGAAGTTTATGTCAGGGAGTTGTTCCCCAATCGTGATCAAAGCACCTACAGCGGCGCCACTAACACGTTGAGTGTCCTCAACTTGGCTTATTATCCCTCAGAGCGCGGCCCTTATAATTTTGATGCCAATCTGAACATGGACGGCACGTTGCCTAATCCTGAGCGCAGGTGGGGTGGAATGATGAGAAAGTTGGACAATAGCGATTTCGAGGCCGCAAACGTGGAGTATATTGAGTTTTGGCTGCTCGACCCCTTCTTCTATACCAACCAGCAGGCTGATGCCGCTGACTATGGCGGAGATCTTTATTTTAACTTGGGAGAGGTGAGCGAGGACATATTGCGAGACGGCAAGAAGTTTTACGAAAGTGGTATGCCCGTGGATGGTTCCCAAAATTTCATCACAACCCAGTGGGGTAGGGTTCCCCGCCAAAGCACGGTGACTTATGCCTTTGCCACCACTGAAGGAAGTAGAGCGTTGCAAGACGTGGGCTTCAATGGACTCAACGATGAGCAGGAGCGTGACTTTTATTTCAATGATTACTTGAGCCACATTCAAGGAAAGGTAAACCAGGCTGTCTATGATTCTATCTATGCGGATCCTGCCAACGACAATTATCATTATTTCCGTGGTACAGACTGGGACGAATTGCAAACGCCCATCTTGCAGCGATATAAGTATATCAACAATCCGCAAGGCAATTCACCTGACAGTGACTCACGGACGGAGAGCTACGACACTTCTTATAAGTCCACTCCAGACGTGGAGGACATCAACCAAGACTATACCCTCAATGAGTATGAGCGGTATTATCAGTATCGTGTCAGCATCAGGCCGGAGGACATGGTGGTGGGGCGCAATTTTATCGTGGACAAGAGGGAGTATACCCCAACTTTGCGCAATGGTACCAACGACGAGACTGTCACTTGGTATCAGTTCCGTGTTCCCGTAGATCAATTCGAGTCGAAGGTGGGAAATGTTTCCGACTTCAATAGCATCCGTTTCATGAGGATGTTCCTCACGGGTTTCAAGAAACCCATCGTGTTGCGCTTCGGTACGCTTGACTTGGTTAGGGGAGAGTGGCGCACCTACGATCATCCCTTGGGTACGGGCGGCAACGGAACGCTGGAGACCAGTGCGGTGAATATAGAAGAGAATAGTGAGAAGACCCCCGTGAATTACGTGTTGCCTCCTGGCATCACCCGCGAGCAAGATCCCACACAGCCTCAGTTGGTGGAGGCTAACGAGCAGTCATTGAGTCTGGTGGTGAAAAATCTTTCCAGTGGTGAGGCTAAGGCTGTTTATCGTAACACGTCGCTCGACTTGAGGCAGTATCGTCGCCTGCAGATGTTTACTCACCTCAATGCCTTGGCGCAAGATGCCACCCAGTTGTCGGACAATCAGTTGAGTGTGTTCATCCGTCTGGGAAGTGACAATCGCTCCAATTACTACGAGTATGAGATACCCTTAAAGCTTACTCCTCCAGGTACAGGATACAATCGCTCCTCGGCCACGGTGGTATGGCCCGAGGAGAACATGCTGGATATTTACCTGAGCGTGTTCACCAACGTGAAGAAGTTACGCAACCAGTCACGGGCACAGGGCGTGGCTTCCTATACGGCTCCCTTTAGCGTTTATGACACAGACCATCCCAACAACAAGGTCTCCATATTGGGTAATCCCACGCTAGGCGAGGTGAAGACCATGATGATAGGCGTGCGCAACAATTCCGCGGACTTGAAGAGCGGCGAGGTATGGGTGAACGAGTTGAGATTGTTGGAAACAGATAACTCTGGAGGATGGGCGGCCAACGCCAACCTCAACGTCCAGCTCTCCGATTTCGGTACGTTGAACCTGCAAGGCAAATACATGACGGAGGGTTTCGGCGGATTGGAAGACGGCGTGATGTCTCGTTCCCAGGAGGATTACGGCACCTATTCCTTTACCACCAGCCTGGAGCTGGGCAAGTTCTTCCCCGACAAGGCCAAGGTCTCTATACCATTATATTATAGTGTCACCCAAGAGAAGACCTCACCGAAGTATAATCCGCTGGACACCGATATGCTGCTGGACGACGCGTTGGACGCGGCGGCCAACGAGCATGAGCGGGATTCTATCGAGAGCATTGCCGTGACCAAGGTGAAGCAAACCAACTTCTCTATCTCCAACGCACGGGTGGGCATCGCCACCAAGCGTCATCCCATGCCCTACGACCCCGCCAACTTCTCCGTCTCTTATAGCCATTCTTACCAGGAAACCACTGGCCAAACCACCGTCTATGAGCGGGAAACCAACTGGAGAGCCGCGCTGGATTACAACTGGACTCCCGTCTACAAGCCTTGGACTCCTTTCAAGAACATCAAGAGCAAGAGTAAATGGTGGGAGATATTGAAGAAGTTCGGCCTGAACTGGTTGCCGCAGAATGTGGCTTTCAATACAGAGATGACCCGTAATTACTATGAACTCCAGGAGCGGGATATGGAAGCGCTGGAGAACTCCGAGCTTCCCTTGTCGTTCAGCCAGCAATTCTTGTGGAACAGGCAGTTCTCCATTCGTTGGGACTTGACCAACAACTTACACATGAACTTCCAGAGCGGAACCAACGCCGAGATAGAGGAGCCTTATACGCCCGTGAACAAAGACCTGTACCCTGACCGTTACCAGGCGTGGAAGGACTCTGTTTGGACTAGCATCCGCCATTTTGGCACGCCATTGGACTATGATCAGACGTTCACCCTCTCTTATCGTTCGCCGCTCAACTTGATACCCATCTTCGATTGGGTCTCCGCTGATGCCAACTACATAGCCTCCTATAACTGGGCACGCGGCTCGGAGTTGGAGGATGGCACCACTTTGGGCAACACCATAGCCAACAATCGCAATCTGAACGTGAACGCCTCGTTCAACATGGAGAAACTCTATAATCATGTCCCCTTCCTGAAAGCCACCAATGACAGGTTCAACAGGGAGAAGGGCGCGGCTCAAATAGCGAGAGAGCAACGGGAGAAAGAAGCCCAACGCAAGCAACGGCAGGAAGAACGGAGAAAACAGGCTGAAGAGGAACACAAGATAAGAGAAGAGGCCTCCGCCCAAGGCAAAGACCCCGATGCCGCGGTGAAGGAATGGAAGGCCAAGCGCAAGGAAGAGGAGGCCAAGAAGAACCTGCCCCGCAACCAGCGCAGCTTCGAGAAGGAAATCGTGTTGAGGCCCGACACCACGTTGGAGGTTTCCCATGGCAAGCGCACCAAGCGCATCCGCGTCACGGCACGCACGGAGGACGGAAAGCGTTATAAGTTGAAGTTCCGCAAGTTGGACAACAACAAGATACGCATCACCAACAAAGTGGATTCCGCTACCAGATTGAAAATCACCGTTACGCCCAAGCCCTCGCTGGATGAGAACCGCTGGTACCGTCTGGCACAGTGTGCGGCCAGGGTGGCCATGATGGTGAGGAACATTCAGGTGTCTTACACAGACCAGTACCAAATGACCTTGCCAGGCTTCCTGCCCACCATTGGCGATGTTTTCGGCCAGACCAAAAATTCCGTGCTGTCTCCGGGACTGGATTTCGCTTTCGGCTTGACAGATGACGGTTACGTGCGGAAAGCGTTGGATCACGACTGGCTCTTGCTGACCGATACCATCGCCACGCCAGCCACCTCTACGCTCACTCGTGATTTGCAGATACGCATGACGCTGGAGCCGGTGAAGAACTTGAAGATAGACCTCAACGCCAGTCGCACGGAGACCAGGCAGAAGACCATACAATATATGTATGAGGGGATGCCTACCACGCAGAGCGGAACCTTCACCATGACTACCATCTCGCTGGGCTCCGCCTTCGAACCCATGGGAGATGCCCGTAGCGGCTATCATAGCAAGACCTTCGAGAAGTTCGTGCGCTCATTGGACGGTTTCCGCGATAGGGTAGAGGCGCAATATCGTAACGCCACTTATCCTCAGGGATTCCCCATGGCAGGCGGGAAGTTCAATCCAGAGCACGGCACGGTGGACAAATATAGCGGTGACGTGATGATACCCGCCTTCCTCAAGGCTTATACGGGAATGGGGGGCAATTCTTTGGAGTTGTTCCCGGCGCTTTCCAGGCTGTTGCCCAACTGGTCTGTCCGCTACAGCGGATTGAGCAAATTACCTTGGTTCCGTGACGTGTTCAAGAGCGTCAATATCACCCATGCCTACAAGAGCGTGTTCGCCATAGGGTCTTACAGCAGTTACAGCACCTATCAAGAGTATATGAACGGCTTGGGCTTCATCGCCGACGCGTCCACGGGCAATCCTGTTCCCAGCACCATGTACAACATTTCGCAGGTGAGCATCAATGAGGCTTTCTCGCCGCTGCTGGGCGTGGATCTCACTTTCCGCAATAATCTCACGGCCAAGCTGGAATACCGCCAGACCCGAGTGCTCACGCTGAGCATGACCAGCGTGCAAATCAACGAGGCCACCAGCAAGGACTGGGTAGTGGGGCTGGCTTACAAAATAAACGACCTCAACCTCTTCGGTGGGCGCAACCATCGGCGGGTAAGGAATAATGGGCGGCGACAAGAAGATGAAAACGCTACGTCCGCCAATGCCGTGCGTGTCAATTCCGTGAACAAAGACCTTAACCTGCGGCTGGATCTTAGCTATCGCCGCCAGGCCTCCATTATCCGTGACATAGCCTCGCTTACCAGTTCCGCCAGCAGCGGCAACACCGCCTTCCGCCTCAGTTTTTCGGCTGATTACACGCTGAGCCGCATGCTCACCATGAGCTTTTATTACGACCGCCAAACCAATACGCCCCTGCTCTCCAGCAGCAGCTATCCCACCACCACGCAAGATTTCGGCCTTAGCATAAAATTCAGTCTTACCCGATAACCCCCACAGCCTATTCTCCGTAATTTCCATGCGCACTTGTTGAGCGGCTTGATTGTACACGTCGCTTTCATATAATTATAATATAGTATAATGTAAAGGGAAATTAGCCTCCAAAGTGCGATTATTCGTGGAAACGTATTGTTTTCTCGACGAAAAGACCTATCTTCGCGACAAATACGACAGCTATTTTGCGTGTCTATCTTGCGATTAACTTTTTTTCGCCATGGAATGCTATCTTTCGCGCAACTATAAGGAAACAAACAGCGCCGGCAACAAGGCCAAGACGGACATGGAGGCCATCATGCGGGCGATGGGCCTGCATGACGTGGGCCTGCCCCAAAGCCACTACCGCGACACCGTCCGCCACTTCCTCTTCACGCTGGCCAGCGTACTGAAGTCGCCCTTCTGCCTCGGTCGGGGCGATGCGCTCGTACTGCAATACCCATTGAAGAAGTACTACGAGCTGGTGTGCGACATGGCTCATGCCCGTGGCGCAAAGGTGGTGACGCTTATTCATGACCTGGGCAGCTTCCGCCGCAAGGCACTCTCCGTGGAGCGGGAGATAAGGCGGCTCAACCACTCCGACGTGGTGATAGCCCACAACGAGAGCATGCTGCGCTGGCTGCGGGATAACGGGTGCCGTTCCCGTCTTCTCACATTGGGCATATTCGACTATCTGTCGCCCGCGGACATTTCACCTCTCCCCATGCCCGAAGGCCCCTACACGGTGGTCTACGCAGGTGGATTGAGCCAAAAAAAGAACGCCTTCCTGTACCAGCTGGGCAATGTGGTCAAGGATTGCAAGGTGCGCCTCTATGGCGGAGGGTTTGACATCCAGCGGGCCGCCCATCCCGAGTGCTTCGAGCAGATGGGGTTCGTTCCCTCCAATCAATTGATAGCCACGGCCAGCGGACATTTCGGCCTGGTGTGGGATGGTGATTCGCTGGACGCTTGCTCGGGAGACATGGGCGAATACCTGCGCTACAACAATCCTCACAAGACTTCCCTTTACATTCGCTGCCACCTGCCAATCATTATTTGGAAGCAGGCAGCCTTGGCTCATTTTGTCAGCCAGCGGGGCATCGGCCTCTGCGTGGACTCCCTGCGGGAGATAGGTTCTGCCTTAAACGCCCTCACTCCCGAACGATACGCCGAGATGCGCCATCGGGTGGAGGAACTGAGCCTACAGCTCTCCCAAGGGCATTTCTTCCGCGAGGCACTCGGCAAGGCCTTTGCCCATTTGCGTCAATAGGCGGAAAATGATATTCTCCGCTTGTGTGTCTCGCTAAAAAAGCGTAACTTTGCGCCTGATAATCGCTCTTCGCCTATACATATCTTATATATATAATATCGCCAGCATGAGAAAAGCAAGCAGGGAAATGAATTCCGACTGGGCATTGAGCGTGATGCGCCGTGCTCCTTACATCACGGTGAGCTTCACCCGTCCCGACGGCACGGCCTATGGTCTTCCCCTTTCCTTGGCCTCCACGGATGACAGCACTTGGTATTTCCATTGCGCCCCAGTGGGCGAGAAGCTCGATTGCATAGCCCTCCATCCCGAGGTATGCCTCTCGGCAGTGACGAAGTGCCGCCCCACCGTGGGGCCTAGAGATGGCGACTTTACCCTGCAATATGAGTCGGCCATCGCTTTCGGGTTGGCTGAGCTGGTGACCGACCCCGAGGAGAAGATAAAGGGACTGAGAGCTATCAGCGAACGGTTCCTGCCCCAGCACATGGATGCTTTCGATTCCGCCATCGCCCGCAGTCTTTCCCGCACGGCAGTAGTCCGCGTCACCCTCACCGCCCCTCCTGTTGGCAAGCGCAAGCAGTATGACGCTAATGGAGAAGAGATGAAATGGGGGAGGATGAAGTGAGTCATTGATGTCTTTAAGTATTGAATGATGGATATACCTCAGAAAGATATGATACCAGAAAACTTCGTCTCAGATATACGTTCTATTATAGAACAGGGACGGAGACAAGCATATGCGGCAGCGGGAAATGCCGTCATTATGACATATTGGAATATTGGTCGCCGCATTGTGGAAGAGGAGCAAAATGGAAAAGCCAGAGCTGCATACGGACAGAAGCTTATCCCAGCTCTTGCCGCACGGCTTTCCGCAGAATATGGAACTGGCTATGGTAAGCGCAACTTGGCATATTTCAGGAAGTTCTATCTTGAATTCAAAGACTTTGATATTTTGCACATGCATGTGCAAAATCTTACTTGGTCACATATTCGCAGGCTTCTTTCTGTCAGTAATGAGCAAGCAAGGGAATGGTATTTGAAAACTGCGGTCGAAGATATGTGGAGTGTGGATGCTCTAGATAGGAATATTTCCACCCAATATTATGAACGAAGACTCGCTGCCCAAAGGACAAACCAAAATCTTCCTGTACCTTATACAGGTCAAACGGATCCATTAGAATACATAAAGAATCCAGTTATTGCGGAATTTATGGGTTTTCATCGAGATACTTGCTATTCGGAAACAACTTTGGAACAGGCTTTGATAGATAATCTTGAGAAGTTTATAATGGAGCTTGGCCGTGGCTTTGCTTTTGTGGAAAGGCAACAACATGTCGTGACTGACACTTCGGATTTTTATATCGACTTAGTGTTTTATAACTATAAGATGAAGCGTTTTGTCATCTTTGAGTTGAAAACCCACAAGTTGACTCATCAAGATATAGGGCAATTGGATATGTATATCAGGATGTACGATGATCTAGTGAAAGGGCAAGATGACAATCCTACTATAGGTGTATTGCTTTGTACTGATACGGACAATACCATTGCGAGATATTCTGTGTTAAATGACAGTGACCAGATATATGCGGCCAAATATATGACATATATGCCTACAGAAGATGAGTTGCGTAGAGAAATAGAGCAGCAAAAGCGTTTCTTTATGGAGCAGAGTGGAAAAAATAATTAAAATGCTGTTGTGGAGATATAAAGAATACAGGACGAAGAATTAGTTGAATTCTAATATGTTATTCTCATAATCGATGGTTACTTTTCCGAACTTAGCCAAGGCACTTTGCCCAAGCAGCAGGGGCGCTTGAATGTTATCCACAACTGTTGCCTGTATATTTTGTAGTGCGATGTCTCCAATCTGCACACTTCTTAATAAGACAATGGTACCTGCGGATATTCCCCCATTAGCATCCATGAATTGCGCTTGGCCGATAATGTCTTCTTGTGTTATCTTTCCCTGTCTAATCATGACCATGGCTTCTGCGGAGGAAATGGATATGGTGGAAGCTCCTGTATCGAAGATGAAATCCAGATTGAGTCCATTGACGGTGATGGGCACCAGGTATACTCCACCTTCTTTTCTCATGGACACCTTAGTGTGTTTACCTGTTTTTCTTTCAGTATCGTTTGCTGGTTCTCGGTAATTCATGTTGCTTCTTTCAACATGAGAAGTCTTACTTTTACCGTGAGGGCCAGATTTGTGTGCGCAAGAAACAAATATACTACCGCAAAAGAGTAAGCAAATTATTAAGGTGATATGATTATTTCCCTTCATCTTCAAAAATGTTTTTAGGTATGATATGTATGACAAAGCGTTGGTTGTTTCTCTCGTTGGCACCGCGCTCACGCATAAGTGTTCGATCTAATTCTCGAAATAGTGGGGTGTCGTCTCCGTAAGTGTATCCCAAATTATAACGTCCATCCCCACTTCCCGCGATTTGTATCTCGCAGTTGGTTCCGAAGTTTATGTGGCAGATATCTTTCCAGAATTTCATGAGTGTTAGGGCTCTTTGAAAACTCCAGAAGTAATTTCTATCTGTGTATTTAGGTGAGTTCCTGGAAGCCTGTCCTTCTATAATTAGAAGATATTGGTTGTTTTTGTTTCTGTACAGGAATTCTTTGATTTCATTGCCAGCTTGTTCCAGTCGGTCTCTGTCTGCTTGCAGGTCTTTAAGTTCATACTTTGTCTCTTCAAAATAGCATTTCACGTCAAGCACATATTTTTTGAATTCAGGTTTATAGGCAAAGTTAGAAGATTTACTGAGTTCTTTTGTTGAGGCTTCAATCTTTTTTATCTCTTCAAGTTGTCGCTCTGTAGTTTCCATTCTTTTGTGTAATAAGACTATGACCAACACGAAGAGGGTGAGCATGATGAAGAACAAGCTAGTCATGAGATCAGAATAGCTTGTCCAAAAGAAGGATTCTTTTTTTACTGCCATGTTATAAGATCGCGATACAAATTGAATATATGGTGTTTCCGAGGCTAATAAGTGCAATGATGACGACAGAGCCCAATATTGTCCATTTCATCCATTTTGGGTAAGTCGTTCCTACTGTTTGAATACCATTTGGTTCTTGAGCGTCTAGGTTTTTCAGGGCACTTATAGTATGTCCCATAGTCGTATTGACTTGTGATGCAAGGCTGGAATTTGAACGCTCCAACTTTTCTATTAAGATGTCGAGTTTAGAAGGAATGTTAGAGATTTCTGAAAGTTTTTCCTCCAACTTTGGCATCTGTTTCAGTTGAGTGGAGAACTCCGCACTTATCTCAGTGCTGATAGACTCAAAAGTTTCTTTTTCTTGTTCAAGTATCTTTTTGAATTCTACAGCCTGTTCTCCCATTCTGTTGTGTAATTCCTGCGTATTGGTGGCTACGGTTTCCTTTAATGAGGCAAAAGCTTTTTTGAGGTTTATCTCTGCGTCTGAGTAGTCTTTGGAGATTTCTCCTTTATGCCGAGTGAAATAGTCCCTGATTTCTTCAAGAACATGTAATCTGTCTGATTCTTTTTCAAACTGAGACGTGAATTTGTGGATGACATCCGTGTAACCTTTGATATCATTGAGATATTCGTTGAATAACTCCAGTTTGTCTGTACAATCTTTGAGTTCACGAAGTACTGTGACATTGGCTGTAGCCATTTTCATTACGTCCAAGTCATGCACGGTTTTTATGACATCGGCTTGAATTTTGTAAGCGTCGTTTACCTTTTCTAATGTTGCGCTGAGGTCTTTTGTGTTGGCTGCGAAAGAATTGTTGAATCTGTTTAGGTTCTTCGCTAATCGTTGTAGCGCATTAGAAGTATCTGAAGGGAGTTTCGGCAACAATTTCGCTTGTAGCCATGCCAGGAAGGAGTTTTTGCCTATCTCCCCTAGCACTTTCTTTTGCTTAAAGCAGAGTGAGCTTGCAGTGGTCAAACCAATGCCGATAATGCTGGCAATCATTGCCCATGCGACACCCCAAAGAAGTTCATTCACGCCATCTGCTGCTTGTTTGAAATCGCTGCTCCCCGAGGAAAGTAAATCAGTAATCGCCCCATTATAGATAAGCGAACTGAGTCCAATGATAACGCCGGCCATCGTTCCTGCCAAGCCACAGTATAAAGGAACAGGAGTGAGTGCTTGAACTTCATTTTCTTTTGTCTCGCAATGTCTGTCAACGGCATCTTTTAGTAACGAGAAATCTATAACTGAGCCCGAGTTGTTGGACAAGTATTCGTTGATAGAATTCTTGATGGATTCAAAGACAGAATTGCCGCTACCTTTAATGCCTACAACAAATCCAGTCTCTGGATTATCTGAGATATCCCAGGTCTTTTCCTGCGCAAAGATTTGTTTGTATTCTTCCATCTTTTTCAGGTTTTGGAGGAAAAAATAAATCTGAGCGCAAATGATGACTAAGATGATGATTGGTACGATGTAAGAAGCCATATTTTCTGTATTATTTCTTATTGGTGAAGATTCTGATTTTCAACTTGTTTGTCACTTTCCATCCTCCATCCACTTTTTCGCAACGTCCAGGAGACTCAACTTTATAGTCCGTAGCATCAGTTAATTTACAGTCCCCGTCACAATCGATAACTTTATCCCATCCATCTTGGTTCTGCAGTTTAGCCAGGGAAATTATAGTAAACTCTCCTTTACCTTCCTGCCCGGAAGTAATTTCGTAGAAACTACCCTCTTGCCTTGAAGGTGTGATGTCCCCAAAGATGTCAGTTTTTGTGTGCATGGCATATTCTGTATGGACAGAAGTTCGTTGAGTGGCATCATTCTTCCTATTCGCTCTTTTGGGGAGTTCATTCTGTGAAAGTTGACGCTCTAACTTTTCGATTCTGCATTCGAGTTTAGGGATGATTTCCTCATATGGTCCTAGTCTACAGGAAGTTGAATTTTCCTCCTTTGTTTGTCGAGAACTGAGGGAATCTAATCTTGCCTTGTAATTGCTAAGATCTCCTTCCAGTCTCTTGATTTTTTTGCTCAACCTGCGACATACGATTCCATATAAAATGAAGGCTATTGCCGAAAGGGATACGCCGACTATCGGGAGTATTTCATCCTGTATCTTTACTTGTCGATTCGTTTCCTTCTCTAAATTGTTCACTTTCTCCATGAACTTACATAAATCTGCCTCTATGCCATCAATTCTTACTGCAAGTCTTGTGGTGTTTGTCTCTTCTGTATTTATTGCGTCTTGATGTTGCTTACTTGCGGATTCGCAAGAGCACATTGTGACCGCCATCAAAACAGGAATTATTGTAGACCGATAACTTCTCATAGTCTGTTATTTTGATTATAATGTTCTTGTAATCTCGAAGATAAGGCTTGTATGAAACCTTTGATGGGATAGAACGAGAGGGCGTCTTCAATGACGTTTTTCTCATCTCCCGATTCTTCAACAGATAATTTGATACCTTTTTCAAGGTATGTTTTCAAATCTTCCTTGCAAACTTGCCTGGCGATATCTAAACTGTCATCGTCAATATTCATATAGTCTGATAATTTTACATCTGAAGGCATCTTGTTAAGTGTGAAGTTGAAGAAACTATTTACGGATTCAAGGATGTTCTGTTGTTCTTTGTCAGTGAGCATACCATAGGTGTCTTTTTCACAGACCATGGTTCCAAATGAATCTTTGAGCACGATCTTTTGGGGGAGACAAAGGTCTTGCTCCGTGTTAAGAAGTCCACCTTTGCAGGTTACCTCCTTTGGGTTAGCGTCTCTGTCTAAACCAAGAATGTCCAATGGTTGGACACCAAACTTTTTATTAGTGACACTTTCTAAAATATACTTTGTCAGAAGTGAGATATGCTTTGAATCAGTAGAGATTACGTTTATAATTTTGCTGCCATTGCCCGTGAAAGCAATATGACGCGGTAAATCTAAGTCTTTAGCTTTTATGATTTGAGCGATATGATAGATGATGGCCGTGTAGAATACTACGAAAACAATCTTAAACTTGGAATCGTTTCGTAGTATATAGTCGAAATCTATCGCATTGGAGGCGAGCTTTTCCTTGGCAAAGTTGTTGTCTTTCAGGGAGAACAGGAAAGAAGCCATTTCCGCGGGCTTGCCATCATTTTCCCTATATATGGCTTTTAGTTCGCCAGGAAGGTCCTGCAGTACCTTAAAGATGTCATTCTTAAAACTGTCTATGATGCCATTACAAGGATTGATTTCGGAGAACGAATCCTCAAAAAGATTATTCACCGCAAACCTAAAGGAGGTGATATAATCCACCTTCCCATTTGTGGAAAAAGCGATGTCGGTTGTTCCACCACCTATATCCACGTTTATGAGGTTGGTGGCAGTTGCATATCTATAGAAGTAATATCTGATGGGTGCAATAGACTCAGACAGGTTGTTGGTGCTTCCATTCGGATTGAAGAGTTCTCGGAAAGCATCGTCCCATGCGTCTCTTAAGGTGGAGAGTCTTTTCGGTGACATGCTGTTAGGGTTAAACCAAGTGATTTGCGTCTTTTCCAGATCTCCATTGTTGGCAAGTATTTTGTTGCGGATGAGCATCATGACATTCTTGATATAAGCTTGCATCACGGACTGTGCTTCGGGCTTACTGTTCCATTTGATGTTTACATATGGCTCGGCGTTGTATGCTGAATTCGTCAATTTATTGTAGGCGAAATTGAAATTGAGCAATCCATAATCGCGCTGTTTCTCTCTCCAGTCTATGGTCTTCGCACAAGATAGCGCAGTTCTGGCGGGGAAACCATAGTCCTGGTTTTTCCCTATGGCAGAGGGAATAAAATCCTTGGCAAGGATGTCTGTTTCTGAAGCGAGAACATTGTCAGAAGGTATGAAGAATGTACCACAAACATTTTCAGTCTCGTTATATTCCAATGTAGAGGGAGTTTTGCTTTGCGACTTTTTGTATTCAATGTGCGTATTGGACGTTCCCAAGTCTATTGCGAATTGGTATATGTCCAGATTCTGGTGCACCGAAAATTGGGGTAAGAGAATGCTTTGAGCTCCAGAGTTATCACAAATGCGTATGAAGTCGAAACTCTTTCCAATAATGGTATAAGTCTCGGCTTTGTAGTCAGCCCCGTCAATTTTTTCCTTATACCTACAATCCATGGGAATATCTGTTAGGATTTCCCCATGGTGATAAAACTCCAACTTGAGAATGGAGGAGAATTGGGTGATGCAAGCGATGGTATACAGCGCATGCTCTTCTGTTTTGTATTTTACGCAAGGCATGACCATGCCGGTAAATCTACATTCTACGACACTTCCTTCATTCTTCGTGGTGGATATATCAGGTTGTCTATCGACATAGTAAAGTCTTTCGTATTCGATGTAATCAATAGCTCCATTTCCCTTTATGGGAATGCGCATGACGACATTGATAGACCCATTGGTCAATGCTTGCATGCTAAAGGCTGGCTTGCCGTCACTCATGGTAGAGGTAAGTGTGTTGTGGGAAAAGTACTTGAAATACAATGGCTTGATGGGAAGCAAATAAGAAGCCTTCTTTGGCCTGTCTTGTATGTTCCCGTCAAAGAAATTCTTCCCGTTTAATGTATAAGGAACTTTGATGATGGTGTCTTCCAGAAAATCACTGATAGTGAGGTATGGATACATGGAACCATCATGGGGAAGGACACGCTTGTTTATATCTTGTTGGGTATCAAAATACCTTGCTTTGTATGTAGTGCTCCATTTCCCGTTCACATACGTTAGTTGTGCGTATTTGTTTCCAGTCTCAACAGGCAATACCAATGGCTGTTTGCCGGAAATATGATATTCCGACTTGATGATGAAATCACAATCCACGTCGGGATTGCTCTTCTTTTTGAGAAGGGGGATGCCCAATACTTCTACCACATTGTTCTGCTGCCTATTCTTCGTATTGATGGAGTCAAAGCTGGTTAGCGTATTTGCGGAGACATTGTTGAGTCTACTCTTGCACGCTGGGTCTTCTATGGCTTTGTAGGTCAGACTCAAGTACTCGTCTATTTCGGGAAATAGTTGCGAGAAACCTTGTATGGTTTTCTTTAGTGTCCACCATGCCAAGATATAGTCTGTGTCCCTCTTATAGAGTGGTTGAAACGCTTCGTCAAATGGCCTGTCATTGTTGGCAAAAAATATGTTGTTGACATATTTCAAAGAGTTCGCGCTGCTGAAAAACAATGTGGCAGGTGAGGTGGCTCCTATGATGTTGAGGGGGTCGGGACCATTTTTGTAGTTCAGAAGATAGATGTTTTGCATGTTCCCGAAGTTATAGGTCGCAGCATTAGCCTTGAGATATTTATCTAATGCGTCGGCAAGGTAAAGATGATTTTTGTTGCCGTCTTGCATGAGATCTGCAATCATCTTCCTAGGGTTACAAGTGATGATTTCAATCTTATTGCTGAACTTGTCCATATTGAAGAAAATCTCTCCCACGTCGAGAGAGTCGGAGACCATTTTGTGGAAAATGGTATTTCCGTCAAGCTTCTTGATGTTTTGACTAGCTTCTCTGCAAACTTCCTCGAATGCCGCTTTCACCAAGTCTATCCTGGCGAAAGGGGAAGGTATGGAGGTGATTTCGTTTTTTGCGCTTGCGCCATCAGGGTTTTCTATGGTACCGCGCGCAGTTGAGTTATATGGGAATGCGGGGCTTTCATTCCAACCTTGATAGGTGGATGCCCCCTCTTTATACAATCTAAATACTTGTGACATAGTCGTAGAATTAATTTTCAGTTAACTTCTCTTTCACTAACCTGGAAAAGCCAAGATAAAGCATTTCCAAGAACTTGTCTTCATCTTGCTTGCTTTTACATTTTTTCACGGCAGAATTTAATCGAGCGGTTACGAGGTCGTAATTGGATTTTATACTTCTGATTTTCTTAGGTTTGATATCGGTCACGACATCAAAGGGGTTGTCTCCCGTGTTTACGTTGAACAGGCTCAAGCTTCTTTTATTGTCTTTCATCTCTTGTAGCCATTCCAGATACTTTTGGGCTATTGATTGCAAGTCTGCCATGAATGTCCCATTATAGAAGTCTTTGAAATTCTCGTAATTCGCATTAAATTGAGAAGAGGAGTAATAGGTCATTTTGTTTGTTATAAGATTTGCTACCATAGTGAACATGGTCAGTGGAGCGAACAGCAGGTTGCGTTGTTGGCTATAGAAAGAGCTAAATGTTACGACTCCATCCGCCAAGTCTTTAAGCCCTAGCTCTTTGTTTGTGGGAATGGCATATTGCTTAGCGCAAAAATCCACAATGGCTGTAGCTGCTAGGAATTCAATGAGGTGTGCATTGTTTCTTTGGGCAGAGCCGCCCTCATGATTGGCATAAGTGTTTGCCATGTCGTCAGCAAGGTAGTATAACGCATTGATGAAACCGTTTTGATAGATATTTTTCTCGTAATAAGCGAGTGCGGATTTTGTTTTCGAGATAAAAGTTGAAGAGTCTATCTCACTCTCCTCATCACTTTTCAATTTAAAATAGGGCAATATGGTAATAGCCCCTATTTCCGCGTTATTGATAATGTTGAAGTTGGGGAAATTGCCCCCGGTTCGTAAAGTGTTTAGCAACAAAGGAAACCCGCTTGCTCCTGTTCCCCCGAAAATAGAGCTGATTATGAAGATTTTGTCCCCTTCGCTAAAGTTATTGGCAAACGCTTCAAAGTCTTCAGACGCTACAATTTGGTTGAGTACAACGCTTCCCATATTTGGATTTCCTTTAAAGCCCACGTCCATATTGGAAGAAAGATTCTTCTCGGAAAAAAGCATTCTCACAAAAGCTTGCGTAGGGTTATCCATCGAAGAAAGGTCAATAAATTGTTGAAAAGTCTTATTGACAGTACCTTGTATGCGCAACGAATAATCAGGCATGGCCTGGCTTATTTCCTTACGGAAAAACCTTGTGGGGATTTCCTCACTGAAACTCAATTTGGAGCGGATGGCATTGTACGTCTGCAGCAAAGAAATCGCCCTGGTACGGTCGGCGTTAGCGGTATCTGGGTCAATAATGATTGGGACTATTTCGTCAACATTGATGTCAACGCCTGCCGCCATCATCATGGTAAAGGAACGAAGCACCCGGCATCCCGTTCCACCAATACAAAATAGGTATAACTTTGGCATAGATTATAGTGAAGTTAGAATGGTACGTGAGAGACGTTAGTGCTCTTCCATTTTATGATCATTGATAAGAAGAAAAAAGCAAGGGCAGACAGTATGGCGTTAGTGACACCAAACGCTAGGATATTACCTTCATCAATGGGTAAACTTTCTGGTTCGCCAGTGACGGCACTTATTCTTATCATCAATCCATCATAGTAGTCTTTCAAAACCCATTGCCATCCAACCAGAAAATTGATGAGGGAATTTCCAGTTAGAAAAGCGAGCCATGCCCAGAAATTTCCAAGGCGAGGGTGGTCAATAATGTAATAATAAAGAACCGTGACAAACAAGGAGATAATCAACATGCTCATTCCGATTCCGATGAACATCACGTCTTGTTGTTCTGGACTGGACTCCCCCCAAAGATAATTTGCGAGCTCTAATCCAAAAAAATCCTCAAGCCAGCAATAGATACTTCCGAAAAAATCTCCCATAATATTTATATGTTTTTAAGGTTAAATGTTATAGTTCCATAGCAGTCTTGTTTATAGGCATTGGCAACACCCTTTATGAGAGGGAGTATACCAGTGGTCTTGTCTATATTTTTCGTCACGTTTTTTCCTGTGGAGTCATTTGACTCGACTGCCCATGAAGGCACTGGTGGATAGGAAAACTTTATCGTTTCCTGTTGGAGGCTTTGAGGATTGGGTATATCCAGGGTTATGACGTGGCTGTAATTTCTGCTTTCTGCGTTAATGGTATTTATTGCGGTAATCATCGCGGAGTTTGAGGTGCTGTAATTCCCTTTGTCCTTGATAATCAAGTCGCTTTGCAACGATTCCCCTAGGTCTACTAATAACTGCACGCTTATTTTGTTGTGGGAAATCATGTAAACCTTCTTGTCCATATCAAAGGGTATCGTGGAACTGCTCGCAAAGGCGCAATACTCCTCAATGCCACCATAAATATCCTTGACGGGTACTTGCAGGTTGAGGCTCGCAAGTGCCCTTTTGTCTCCAATTATCCAAATATAGTAGGGCCTATTTACGTTAGATAACTTTTCGCTTTGTTTCCCACAATACCAGTGCCCGTCAAATCTTGATTGTAGTTTCATAATCTCTACCCCCAGGTGAGGATTCTTTGACAGGGCTTCATAGAATGTGTTCTTGGTGGATATCTGGCAATTGCCGAAAAAGTCGGTTGCGTTTCCTGGGATGTCTAAGATGCAATCTGAAACTAATATAGTTACCGTGTTATCCTTGTGATTGTTCATGACAAGCCGGAAGATTTGCCTCATGTCTGTGTTTGCCCGATTACCTCCAGCTGCCGCAAAGGATAAAGGAGTTAAGTCTTTGATATATGACTCAAGATTTCCCTTATAGGGTATCACCTGAGAATTGATATAGTTCAAAGATGTTGTATGGCAATATTTTCTTATGTTGCTGACATAATCAAAAACAGCATCTTTTAAATTAGAACCAGCGCACATGTAGCCATCCATGCTACCTGAGTTTTCCACGTAAACCTGTAAGTCTATGGAGTCTATTATATCAGGGCTAAGTGTCTCGGTATTATCCCATGTCAACTCTATCTTGTTCTTGTTAGAACAAGTAGCACATGCAATGATAGCGACCAATAGTATTGTCGCTAGAGGAATGATGATTTTTCTCATGGCCAGTTTGTGATTACAACATTCATATCGGTTCCTTTAACTTTGTCCATAATAGAACTTGGTTGAAGACAAAAAAGCGTGAGATCGTCCCGTTGTCTATCCCACTCTCTGAGGCTCTTGCATTGCCTATTGTTGTTGAACAGACAACGTTAGAGCCCACGCCGATATGAATATACGTCACCGCTCCTGCACGCAGGCAAACGCATTGCGCCTGGAAGCGCAATACGTGCTTACTTGGAGGAGGCGGATTGGATATAATCACACCCTGAGCATCTACCGTTGGCTTCGTTCAAGACAACAATTCTGAAGGTTTGCAAGATTCCAGAGAGTCTTAAACAGAGCGTCTAGTAAACGCTTTCCACTATGTCTTGGATTTTGTCCCACCCCTTTCCTGTTAGCATGTGAGCTGTCCTTCGCTCTTGGACTCAACATGCTCAGATCGGCGTGGGGTGTCTGCGTCAGTTCCTTACAAGAACACGTCTTGTTTTGAAAGTGTGGCCAGACTTCAAATTATCCAAGTGCAAATATAAACAAAATTTTCTTGACCACAAACAAGGATGAATATTTTTTCAGAAAATAAAAGAAAAGAAGTAATACACTTCATTCGGGAAACCTGTGCTTACTGCCCACATGTCAAATAGAGCCAAATTGTAAATGAGATTTGTAGAAAGAGGTGCATTTGTATAAATGAAAATTCCGCCAGCCCTGTATGAAAAAGGGTTGGCGGAACCGGTCATGAATGTAGTTATCTCTCTGAAGGGTTTCGGTGCGTTTCCTTATTTCAGTTTGTTGTATTCCTCGTCCGTCACGGGTTCCAGCCACTCGTTGGAAGTGCCTTCGCCGGGTATCTCGAAGGCCAGGTGGGCGAACCAGCTGTCTTTGGCCGCTCCGTGCCAGTGCTTTACGCCCGCGGGAATGTGGATGACCGTGCCGGGCAATATCTCTTGCGCGGGCTTGCCCTCCTCTTGGTACCAGCCCCTGCCGGCTACGCCCACCAGCATCTGTCCGCCGCCTTTCTTGGCCTGGTGTATGTGCCAGTTGTTGCGGCAGCCTGGCTCAAAGGTCACGTTGGAGAAGGGTATCTGCTCCGTGGATATGCGCGCCAGGTAGCTGTTGCCTATGAAATACTTGGCGTAAGCCGTGTTGGGATCGCCGATGGGGAATATCATCTGTTGCTGGAAGCGTTCCTTCTCGGTGGCCGCGTCGTTGTCCGCCCATACTTCCTTGGCCATGCGGAAGCCCGCCCAGGCATTGGGCCATCCCGCGTAGAAGGCGGCTTGGGTCAGCAGTGCGGCTATCTCCTTGCGGGTGATGCCGTGCTTCTTGCCCATCTCCAGGTGGGAGCGGAAAGAGGAATCCACCATTCCCTTGCCCAGCAGGATGGAGATGGTGACCAGGCTGTGGTCATGGAGCGAGAGCGTGGAGTCATTCCATACGGCTTCTCCGAAGAGCACGTCGTCGTTCAGTTCCGCGAATTTTGGGGCGAATTCGCCAAGCGCGGCGCGCCCGGCTGTTTGGGTAATCTTGTTTTGTGCCATAATCGTGATGTTGTTAAGTGCCATTAGCATGGCGATAAGTGTTAAACAGGTTTTTCTCATGAGCTTGTCTTTTTGCGTTTGGTTGTTTTTCCTCACCCTGGCGGCGAGTTCTTGTTCATGACGCGAAGATAGCGGTTTCCCCGCAAGGAGTTGTTAGCGATTTTACAGAAGTCTGTACCCGGATTACGGATTGTCCCACTGGCTTTTTGCCGCCCCTTTCCCGCGGTCTTTTCAAAACAAGTTATTTCGTGAACGAAAACAACTTATTTTGATGGGCAAAACAAGTTAAATTGAAAGACAAAACAAGTTGTTTTTCCCAGCGAAATAACTTGTTTTCCCAAGCCTCGTGCTATCGCTTGAAGCGGAAGAGGATTTTTTCGAATCCCTTTCCGTTTTCGCCGAGAAAGGGCAGCCCTTCGATTTCGTTGAGCGCAAGCTGTAATCATCGTGGCAAATATTGGAGGTTTGAGCGGATTCTTTATGCTGGCTCATGTTAGTATATAGCTGGTGGCAATCCTCCCAGTACCACAATCGGTACCAATTAGCTGGTACTGCAGTACCAGCTAATTGGTACTGCAGTATCAGCTAAGTGAAACTCCAGTGTCACTTTACTGGTACTGGGAAGGGATACTGCTTTGTGGAAAGGGTTGGCTGTCTTAGTCTGGTTTTTAGTATAGAAGACTTGAATGATTGCCATTAATACTTGTGAATTCGAAGAATTGCGCTTTGCGCATACCCCAAATGTAGAGACGTGGCGTGCCGCGTCTCCCTCTAGCGGGAATTCATGGGATTACCACATCCCGCTTGATGAGATGCGCGGCACGGTTGTTACCTCACTACAATCTTCTTGCCTTGGTGTATGTAAATGCCCTTCTTTTGGGGTTTGTCGGTCTTGTATCCGTTGAGGTCGTAATAGTGTGTGTCCTTGGAGCGGTTGTCGTCAGCGGTGACGCTCTCTATGCCGGTCACGCCGCCGGAGACATTGTTGACGGTGCATTTGCCGCCTGCCACTTCGCCAATCTCGAAGTAAGTGTCTTCCGAAAGCGGCCCTATGTCCACGGTCTGCATCTTATCTTTGCCTTGATTGAAGATGATATTGAAGGTGTAGCCATATTCGTTGATGTCGAAGGTGTGGTAATACCATCGCTCGTCGTCTATCTCCTTGGTGGCCGTGATTTCTGTGCCCGGCCATGCTTTCAGCAAGTCTCCCTCCTCGTCCCAGGCATAAAAGTACACGTTTGTCCAGTTGGGGTCTTTCAGGTAGATGGTGGCCGTGTGGGGGCTAAAGCCCTCTATGGTGTATTGGCGACTGCTGATGCCCGTTACCTTGCCGTCTTTCAGCAGCCCATAGGTGAGTGTACAGGTCTCGTCGATGGGCAATTTCGTGCCGCTGGCTACAGCGGTGCTGTTGGCTGTAGGCTCGCTTCCATCGAGCGTATAGACCACTTGGGCGTTGTCGCTGGTGGATATGGCTGACAGGGTGACTTCCACAGCATTGGCATAAGTGCCCGACGCCTTGTCGGCCCAAGCCACTTCGGTGTCTCGGCTCAGCCAGTAACTATAGGTGTTGTCGCCCGCCAGTTTCACCCACTGTGCCTTGTCCACCGACTGGTTTTGCGTGCCCAGGTACACCAGCAACTTGCCGTGCTCGCCCGTGACCTCGTTTTGCAGGTACATCCTGTGGGAGAGCACGTTCTTGTAGTCGCTCATGTTGGTGATGCCAGCTAGCTTGCGCGCCTCTATCAAGTTCTTGATTTCCTGCTTGTACTCCTTCCAGTGGGGCAGGAAGACGCAGGGCGTGCCCGGCATGGCCAGCATGTAGGCATTGGCGGCCAATATATAGTTGTTGAGCGGGTCTTGTGGCTCGCTGGCGCTGCGGTATTGCGTGTCATGGTTTTCCACGAAGGTCACGGCGTATTGCCTGTAGGCGGGGTCGTGCATCAAGTTGTAGTCGCTGTTGAGTTGCGACCAGTCGTTCTTGTTTACGGCTTTGCTCACGTTGTAGCGGAACTGGAAGTCGAAGGCCGCGCTCTTCTTTCCCGTGGCGTTGATCCAGCTTTCTATCTTCTCGTTGCTGCCCCAATACTCGCCCACGGAGTATTCCACGCCCGCGGCCTGGTTGTAGTCGGCCACGTGGCTGCCGTCATATCCCTTCACCATGTCATAGCGGAAGCCCGTGTAGCCCAGGTCGTCCACCAGGTATTTCACGTAAGCCTTCACGCATTCTTGCACGTTCTGGCTCTTGTGGTCTAGGTCTCGGCATCCGCTCCAATCCTCTCCCTCGTCGTTGTTGACGCTTAGCGAGTAGCCGTTCTCGTCTGCCCAGGCCTTGGTCTGGCCGCCGTCATCGTTAGCGGGGATGTCTTCGGAGGTCATCTGGTAGGTCACCCCGTTGTAAGTCTCCTTGGGGAAGTCTACCCATGAGCCGTTTGCGCCCAGGTTGTTGCGGTGATTGATGACCACGTCGGCCACGATGCCTGTGCCTCTCTGCTTGAAAGCCTGGATCATGGAGCGCAGTTGCGCCTCCGAGCCGAAGCTGCTGTTTTGGTTGAAGTAATAGACGGGCATGTAGCCCATATTATTATAAGAGGTGTTGCAATTGCCGCTCTGGGGCACCCATATCAGCTTGAAATACCGCGAGAGCTCGTCGGCCTGGCTCTCCAGGGTGGACCATTGTGTGTCGGTATAGGAGTCCCACGAGAATCCTTGCAGCATCACCCCGCCATAGTTGGCGGGCCATCCTTGCGCCGAGGCCATTTGTGCGGCGAACGTCAAGAGCAGGGCGCATAGCGAAGTGTAAAGTCTCTTTTTCATGTTTAGGTATGGTTTTGGTAAGTGAAAGTGATTACCGCGAATTTATGGTTAATTTACCCTCCACTTTCGGCTATTTGCCAAAAAGTCCTTTTCTTTTTGCGTAATCGATTGCACGGACGCGCCCCGCCAGGTAAGAATACGTGCAAACGATTGCGCAATAATTTGCCCATTTATGGCCAGCCTGGAGCGTAGGCGAAGAGATAAATCAATACTTTTGTGACAGGAAATCAAGAGAAAACCGTTGCTACCTAATAACTTGAGATAAGATGAAACAAAAACCTGACATGAGATTTTGGGAGCTGTGGAACCTCAGCTTTGGTTTCTTCGGCGTGCAGATAGCCTATGCCCTGCAGAGCGCCAACATCTCCCGCATTTTCGCCACGCTGGGTGCCGACCCTCATAATCTGAGTTATTTCTGGATATTGCCTCCCTTGATGGGCATATTGGTGCAACCCATCGTGGGAACCTGCTCCGACCGCACGTGGTGTCGCTTCGGCCGCCGTATACCTTATTTGTTTATAGGGGCCATGGTGGCAGTGCTCGTGATGTGCTTGTTGCCCAACGCGGGCTCTTTGGGCATGGCTGTCAGCACCGCCATGATATTTGGCTTGGTGGCGTTGATGTTCCTGGACACCAGCATCAACATGGCCATGCAGCCCTTCAAGATGCTGGTGGGCGACATGGTAAACGAGAAGCAGAAAGGACTGGCCTACTCCATCCAGAGTTTCTTGTGCAACGCCGGCTCCGTGGTGGGCTTTGTCTTCCCTTTCTTCTTCACGGCGATAGGCATTGCCAATACCGCTCCCAGCGGCGTGGTGCCCGACTCCGTGATATGGTCTTTCTATGTGGGAGCCGCCATCTTGATACTCTGCGTCATCTATACCACTGTCAAGGTAAGGGAGTGGCCGCCCCAAGTCTACGCCGAGTATAATGAGTCAAAGGAGGAGGCCAGCGAGCGGAAAGCCAGTTGGATAACCCTCTTGCGCCACGCCCCCGCCACTTTCTGGCGAGTGGGACTGGTGCAGTTCTTCTGTTGGGCCGCCTTCATGTATATGTGGACTTATACCAATGGCGCCATCGCGGACACCTGTTGGAACGTGGACATGCATGACCCGGCGGCCACGGCCACGGCCGCCTATCAAGAGGCAGGCAACTGGGTGGGCGTGCTCTACGCCGTACAGGCCATAGGCAGCGTGATATGGGCCATGGTCTTGCCTTTCTTCCGCAACCGCAAATTGGGCTATGCGCTGAGCCTGGTATTGGGTGGCGTAGGTTTTGCTCTGGTGCCTTTCATCTCTAATCCCTACACGCAGTTTGTCGCCTTCCTGCTGATAGGTTGCGCCTGGGCTGCCATGCTGGCTATGCCTTTCACCTTCGTGACCAATGCCTTGCAGGGCTATGGCCACATGGGCGCTTACCTGGGCCTGTTCAATGGCACTATCTGCCTGCCCCAGATCATTGCCGCCCTGTTGGGAGGCTCCATCCTTTCCCTGGTTGGCAGCAACCAGACCAACATGATGATCGTGGCTGGACTGTTGCTCGTGATGGGCTCCGTGGCCGTGGCTGGTATCAAGACCAAGGGATGATCAATCGCTAGAATATTCACCTTATAAATCTATTTCTTATGAAATTCAGTTTCAATATAAATTACGGAACCATCTTTGGCGAGGCCTTGGTGGTCAATATCCTTGACGGAGACCATGTGGAACGACACCAGATGACCTCTGCCGACGGCTCCCAATGGAATGCCAACGTGGACATACCCCAGGCTCCCAGCCAGTTGAAGTATTACTACAGCGTGACGAGAGGTGCCCAACGCTATCGTGAGGAGTGGCAGACCTTGCTCCACGCCATAGATGTCAGTGCCCAGAAAGCCAACCACTACGTGGCTTATGACCAGTGGGTGGACACGCCCGCCGACGCTTACCTCTATACATCGGCTTTCACAGACTGCGTCAACAGGCAACATCCCAAGCCACTGCCCGCCACTCACTACGCCCGCACGCTGAGGCTCAAGGTGCGCGCCCCCCAGCTGAAAGAGGGAGAGTGGTTGGCCATATTGGGCGCGGGAGACAAGCTAGGCAACTGGAAAGCCCTGGAGGCAAAGGACATGACCCAGCACCAATACAACGAGTGGGCCATAGACTTCAACGCCGATGACTTCAAAGACCAGCCCATGGAGTTCAAGTTTGTCATACGTGACAGCCAGGTGGACTATACGCCCGAGTGGGAAGTGGGCTGCAACAGGGTCATCCAAGTGCCCGACATGCGGGTAGGGGAGACCTACGTCTATCAATTGGGAGAGGCCCGGTTCAATAAATGGGACCGCAAGCTGGCCGGTACCTTGGTGCCCGTATTCTCCCTGCGCAGCAAGCGGAGCTTTGGCGTGGGCGATTTCGGGGACTTGCGCCAGATGATAGACCTCGTGGCCATGACGGGGCAGAAAGTCTTGCAAGTGCTCCCCGTCAACGATACCACCACCACCCATACATGGACAGACTCCTATCCCTATAGTGCCATTAGCATTTTCGCCCTTCATCCGCAGTTCGTGGATCTCAATGCCCTGCCCGCCTTGAAAGACGCGGTCAAGCGGGAGGAAATGGAAGCGTTGCGCCAAGAGCTCAACGCCCTGCCCCAGATAGACTATGAGCGGGTGAACGACACCAAGACAGCTTACATGCGCCTGCTTTTCGCCCAGGAGGGGGCAAAGGCCATGCGCACCGCCGAGTATAAACATTTCTTTGACGAGAACCAGCGTTGGCTGGTGCCTTATGCCCGTTACTGTACGCTCAGGGAAAAATATGGCACGGCCGATTTCACCACCTGGCCCGACCACAACGTGTGGGACGAAGACGAACGGGAGCAACTTAGCAACAGTCGCACGGCTCTCTACAAGGAGGCGGCTTTCTATTACTATACGCAGTTCGTGCTCTTCCAGCAGCTTCGCGATGCCCATGCGCACGCCCAGGAGAAGGGGGTCATCCTGAAGGGAGACATCCCCATCGGGGTCAACAGATATGGTTGCGACGTGTGGATGGAGCCAAAATATTTCAACCTCAACGGACAGGCAGGCGCGCCGCCCGACTCCTTCTCCGTCAACGGACAGAACTGGGGTCTTCCCACCTACAACTGGGAGGAGATGCTCAAGGACGATTGCGCTTGGTGGACAAAACGCTTCCAACACATGCAGCAGTTCTTTGACGCATACCGCATAGACCACGTGCTGGGCTTCTTCCGCATCTGGGAGATACCCATCGACAGCGTGCACGGCCTGCTGGGACAATTCTCTCCCGCGCTGGGCATGTCTCGCCAGGAGATAGCCCAATATGGGCTCAACTTCCAGGAGGAACGCTTCACCACGCCTTTCATCACCGACTGGGTGCTGCAACGCGTGTTCTCGGAGAGGGCGCAAGAAGTGAAAGAACGCTTCCTGGAGCCCATAGACGGAGAACGGTATCGGCTGCGCGAGGAAGTGAACACCCAACGAAAAGTGGAACGCCTCTTCGCCCATGCCGACAAGCAAGAGGAGCTATGGTTGCGGGACGGGCTCTATGCCCTTATCAGTGACGTGCTCTTCCTGTGCGACCGGAAAGACCCCAACCTTTTCCATCCGCGCATCTCCGCGCAATACGATTTTATCTACGAGAGCCTTTACGACTGTGACAAAGAGGCTTTCAACCGCCTTTACAATGACTATTTCTATCGCCGCCACAACCAGTTCTGGTATCGGGAGGCTATGCGCAAGCTGCCTCGACTGGTGCAGGCCACACGCATGTTGGTATGCGCGGAAGACCTGGGCATGGTGCCCGACTGCGTTCCATGGGTGCTGGAAGACCTCAAGATACTCAGCCTGGAGATACAGAGCATGCCCAAAGACCCTAACGTGAGGTTCGGTTACTTGAGCAAGAACCCCTATCGCTCGGTATGCACCATCTCCTCTCACGATATGCCTACGCTCCGCCAATGGTGGGACGAGGATTATGAGCGCACGCAAGACTACTTCAATTCCATGCTCTACAGAGGTGGTAGCGCACCTCATCCATTGCCAGGATGGTTGGCTCGCGACATCATCTCCCGCCATTTGCTCTCTGGCTCCATGCTTTGCGTTATCAGTTTACAAGACTGGCTGGCCATGGACGAGAAATTGCGCCTGCCCGATGCCAATGCCGAGCGTATCAACATACCCTCCAATCCCAAGCATTACTGGCGATACCGCATGCACCTCAATCTGGAAGACCTAGCCGCGGACAAGCGTTTCATTGACAGCCTGACCGAGTTGATACGCCTGGACGGAAGAATTTGAACATACAGAAAACCGATAATTACCAAACAACATGAGTAAGCTTTCTAATTTCATTTTGGCGGCTCTGCTTGTGCCCGCATGGGCATCGGCACAGACCGTGACCTCGCCCAATGGCAACGTGAAGCTCAGCTTCTCGCTTTCCGAGACGGGCCAGCCCACTTATGAAATGACCTACAAGGGCAAGGCGGTTATCAAGCCCTCCCACTTGGGACTGGAACTGGCCAAGGACAAACACGCCAGCAAAGGGGAGCAGGAGACCGACTTGATGGATGGTTTCAAGGTGACAAACACGCAGACCTCCACCTTTGACGAGACTTGGAAACCCGTATGGGGCGAGACGGCCACCATTCGCAATCACTACAACGAACTGCAAGTGAACCTGCGACAGGAGGCCACAGACCGTGACATCATCATCCGCTTCAGGGTTTATGACGATGGCATAGGACTGCGCTATGAGTTCCCCCAGCAGGAGTCCCTCAACTACTTCCTCATCAAGGAGGAACACACCCAGTTCGCCATGGCGGGCGACCACACCGCCTGGTGGATAGCGGGCGATTACGATACCCAAGAGTATCCTACCCAGACCACAAAACTCAGCGAGATAAGGGGCAGAATGAAGGACGCGATAGTTTGGGGCAACTCTTCCCAGACCCCATTCTCACCCACGGGCGTGCAGACCTCCTTGCAGATGAAGAGCGATGACGGCCTATACATCAACATCCACGAGGCCGCCTGCGTGGACTATTCCACGATGCACCTCAACCTGGACGACAAGAACATGGTGTTCGAGAGCTGGCTCACGCCCGATGCCACGGGACTGAAGGGCTGCATGCAGACTCCTTGCCAGACCCCTTGGCGCACCGTGATGGTGAGCGATGACGCTCGCGACATCTTGGCTTCCAACTTGATACTCAATCTCAACGAGCCTTGCAAGATAGAGGATACCAGCTGGATAAAGCCCGTGAAGTATTGCGGCGTGTGGTGGGAGATGATCGTGGGCAAGGGCTCCTGGAACTATACGGATGAGTATCCCTCTGTCAAGCTGGACCAAATAGACTGGACGAAAGCCAAGCCCAATGGCCGGCACTCCGCCAACACGGCCCGCGTGAAGCAGTATATAGACTTCGCCGCCGAGAACGGCCTCTCGCAAGTGTTAGTGGAAGGTTGGAACGTGGGCTGGGAAGACTGGTCCAACCGTTGGAAGTGGGATGTGTTCGACTTCATCACGCCCTATCCTGATTTCGACATCAAGTATCTCAACGAGTATGCCCACTCCAAGGGCGTGAAGCTCATGATGCACCACGAGACCTCTTCCAGCGTCACCAACTATGAGCGCTGGATGGAGCAAGCCTACCAGCTGATGAATGACTACGGCTACAATTCCGTGAAATCCGGCTACGTGGGAGACATCATCCCCCGCGGCGACCACCACTACTCGCAATCCATGAACAACCACTATCTCTATGCCGTGAAGGAGGCCGCCAAGCATCACATTATGGTCAACGCCCACGAGGCAACCCGTCCCACGGGCCTCTGCCGCACCTATCCCAACCTGATAGGCAATGAGAGTGCCCGCGGCACGGAGTACGAGGCTTTCGGCGGCAGCAATCCCGACCACACCGTGATATTGCCTTTCACCCGTTTGCAAGGTGGCCCCATGGACTACACGCCTGGCATCTTGGAGACAGAATTGAGCACGTGGAGCGACAATCCCAATCGTGTGCATACCACGCTCGTAGGCCAGTTGGCGCTTTATGTGACGATGTACAGCCCGTTGCAGATGGCGGCAGACTTGCCCGAGAATTACGCCAAGTTCATGGACGCGTTCCAATTCATCCGTGACGTGGCGGTGGACTGGGACGACTCCAAGTACCTGGAGGCAGAGCCAGGCGACTATATCACCGTGGCGCGCAAGGCCAAGGGAACGGACAACTGGTTTATAGGCGGCAAGTGTGACGAGAATGGCCACAAGAGTGTCATCAAGCTCGACTTCCTAGACAAGGGCAGGAAATACGCTTGCACCATCTACGCGGACGCAAAGGATGCCTCTTTCGACAAGAATCCAAAAGCCTATACCATCACCAAGAAGACGGTGAAGAAAGGCGACACCCTCAAGCTCACGCAGGCTCCCGGTGGCGGTTTCGCTGTCTCGCTGATGGCTTTGTAAGCTAGAAGTGTTTCATATTTATATATAAGGTATATGGATATCAGGAAACAATGCTTTTTAGCCATGGCTGCGATGATGATAACCGCTCCGGCCCAGGCGCAAGACGTGTTCCGTGAGGTGGATTACTCCCAACGGCAGACCACGTTCAAGCTCAACGCTCCCTCCTCCGCCCGCGAGGTGGTGGTGAGACTCTACGAGAATGGCGATGCCGCCAAGCCCTACAAGACGGTAAAGATGAAACGCACGGGCGAAGACCAATGGACGGCCACCGTAAAACGTGACTTGAAGGGAGCCTACTATACCTTTGACATGGGCAAGGGAGAGTGCCCCGGGGTCTTCGCCAAGGCCGTGGGCGTGAATGGCCAGCGCGGCGTGGTGATAGACATGGACGAGACAGACCCCGAGGGATGGCAGGCCGACAAGCGACCTGCCTTGGCCTCGCCAGCGGACTTGGTCATCTACGAGATGCACCATCGCGACTTCTCCGTGGGGCGCGACGCCAAGTATCCCGGCAAGTTCCTGGCGCTCACCGAGCCTTGGGCCATCAAGCATCTCTGTGACTTGGGCGTGAACGCCGTGCATATCTTGCCTTCCTTCGATTACGCCTCGGTAGACGAGACGCGCCTTGACACGCCGCAGTACAACTGGGGATATGACCCCGTGAACTACAACGTGCCTGATGGCAGCTATTCCACAAATCCCTATGTGCCCTCCGCCCGCGTCAAGGAGTTCAAGCAAATGGTGCAAGCCCTCCACAAGGCGGGCATACGGGTAATACTGGACGTGGTTTACAATCACACTTTCGACCTGGAGAACAGCAATTTCCAGAAGACCTATCCGGGCTATTACTATCGCTATAACGCCGATGGAACCCCAAGCAACGGTTCTGGCTGCGGCAACGAGACGGCTTCCGAGAAGCCGCTCATGCGGCAGTTCATGCTGGAGAGCATGCGTTACTGGGTGGAAGAGTATCATATTGACGGCTTCCGCGTGGACTTGATGGGCGTGCATGACATAGAGACCATGAACCTCATCCAGCAAGAGATGCAAAAGATAGACCCCTCCATCTTCATCTATGGCGAGGGATGGAGCGCTTCGACGTGCGCCTATCCGCAGGAGAAACTGGCCATGAAGGCCAACGCCTACCAGATGCCAGGCATCGCCGTGTTCAGCGACGACATGCGCGACGCCTTGCGCGGCCCGTTCTCCGATAACCACAAGGGAGCTTTCCTGGCCGGCATCCCCGGCGAGGAGGAGAGCTTGAAGTTCGGCATCGTGGGCGGCATCGCCCATCCACAGGTGGACATGACCCGCGTGAACTACGACAAGAAGCCTTTCTGCGCCGAGCCTACGCAGCAAATCAGCTACGTGAGCTGCCACGACGACATGTGCCTGGTGGACCGCCTGCGCACGTCCATGCCTGGCATCTCCGACGAGGAGCTTATCCGCCTGGACCAGCTGGCGCAGACGGCGGTGTTCCTTTCCCAAGGCGTGCCTTTCATGTTGAGTGGCGAGGAGATGCTGCGCGACAAGAAAGGCGTGCATAACAGCTTCAACTCTCCCGACAGCGTCAACGTGCTGCCCTGGCAGAACATGCGTCGCCATCCCGAGGTGTTCACTTACTATCGCGACCTTATCGCCTTGCGCCGCCAGCATCCCGCCTTCCGCCTGGGCAGCGCGGAGAAAGTGCGCCAGCATCTCTCCTTCCTGCCCACGCAGGAATGCCTGGTGGGCTTCCGCCTCAGCGGCCACGCGGGCGGCGACAGCTGGCAGGACATCTACGTTATCCTCAACGCCAACGCAGAGCCCATGCGGGTCTCCCTGCCCGAGGACACTTACACCGTCGTGGCGCGAGACGGGCTCATCAACGAGCGCGGCTTGGGCGAATGCCATGGCGGGGAGGTGACCGTCAGCCCGCAGAGCGCGCTCATCTTGCACAATTAATGGTTATACATATTATAATATATAAGGCATGAGAAAGTTTCTGTTATCACTCAGTTTTATCATGACAGCCCTGGGCATGAACGCCGCGGTGAAGATAGACCGCGTGGAGCCCACCGACTGGTACGTGGGCATGAAAGACCCCTCGCTGCAGCTGATGGTCTATGGCGAGGGCATACGCGAGGCGCAAGTCTCCACCGATTATCCCGGCGTGCGGGTGGACTCCCTGGTGAGGCTCGACTCGCCCAACTATCTCCTGGTCTACCTGGACTTGTCGGGCGCGCAGCCTGGCGAGATGAAGCTGCGCTTCACGATGGGCAAGAGCAAGAAGGAAGTGAGCTACCGGCTCAAGGCCCGTGCCATGGCGGGAGAGGAGCGCAAGGGTTTCTCCAACGCCGACGTGCTCTACATGTTGATGCCCGACCGCTTCGCCCAGGGCAAGGACCACAAGGCGCGAGTGAAGGGCATGAACCCCTACGTGGAAGACCGCTCGAAGCCCAGCCTGCGCCACGGCGGTGACTTGCAGGGCATCAGGGACCATCTGGACTACTTCACCCAGTTGGGCGTGACGGCCCTCTGGCTCACGCCCGTGCTGGAGAACAACTCGCCTGACGGCAAGGACGGCTCCAGCACCTACCACGGCTATGCCACGACCAACTATTACCGCGTTGACCCGCGCTTCGGCACCAACGAGGACTACCGCCAGCTGATAGCCGACGCGCACGCCAAGGGGCTGAAGGTGGTGATGGACATGATATTCAACCACTGCGGCTTCGAGCACCCCTGGGTGAGCGACATGCCCTCCAAGGACTGGCTCAACGTGCCCGAGTGGCTTTCCGGCAAGGAGGAGGACAAGACCAAGTATCTGCAGACTTCCTATAAGCTGACCCCCGTGCTGGATCCTTACGCCTCCGAGGTGGACAAGCGAGAGACCGTGGACGGATGGTTCGTGCCCTCCATGCCCGACCTGAACCAGCGCAACCCTCACGTCATCAAGTACCTGATACAGAACAGCGTCTGGTGGATAGAGACCGTGGGCATCGACGGCATACGCATGGACACCTATCCCTATGCCGACCGCGAGGCCATGGCCCTGTGGATGAAGACCCTGGAAAGGGAGTATCCCAACTTCAACACCGTGGGCGAGACGTGGGTGACCGAGCCCGCCTACACCGCAGCCTGGCAGAAGGACAGCAAGCTCTCCTCCATCAACAGCTACCTGAAGACGGTGATGGACTTCGCCTTCTACGACCGCGTGAACATGGCCGCCCGCGAGGAGACCGACGACTGGTGGCAGGGCATGAACCGCGTGTACAACACGTTGTGCTATGACTATCTCTACGCCAACCCCAGCAGCGTGTTGGCTTTCATCGAGAACCACGACACCGACCGCTTCCTGAGGAACGGAACGGACACACTGGCGCTGAAGCAGGCGCTGGCCCTCCTGCTCACCATCAACCGCACGCCGCAGCTCTACTACGGCACCGAGATATTGATGAACGGCACCAAGGAGGTGACCGACGGCAACGTGCGCAAGGACTTCCCCGGAGGCTTCCCGGGCGACAAGGCCAACTGCTTCACCGCCGAGGGACGCACGCGGGCGCAGAACGACATGTTCAACTGGCTCAGCCGGCTGCTGCACTGGCGCCAGGGCAACGAGGCCATCATCCACGGCAAGCAGGTGCAGTTCACGCCCCGCAAAGGCGTCTATGTCATCGCCCGCCAGGCCAGGGGGCAGAACGTGCTCACCGTCGTCAACGGCACTGGCAAGCCCGCCCAGATGGAGGTGAAGCGCTACGCCGAGATCATAGGCCAGGCCACCGAGGCCACCGACATCCTGACCGGCCGGAAAGTGGCCTTGGACAAGGATGTCGCCCTCCAGCCCCGCGAGACGTTGGTGCTCTCCTTCTAGTCCGTAGCCAGTGGGCTCCCCGACATTCCCGCCCTCTTTCCCGCCCGCTGATAGCCAGCCGCGGGGGAGAGGGCGGTCTCAGCTTGTGCGCGCGGACTGTCATCGCCAAGCGGTAGAGACGCGACGTGCCGCGTCTCGGCAAGCAAGAGGGGCTGAATGAAACCGCCGACCCAGAGGAAATTTCTTGGGGGTACATCATATCATGGCGATAAGAGACCGTAAGACAACGTGAGTTCGACGAAAACTTGTAGAGACGCATTCTTGCGTCTCGGCAAGCAAGATTGCCGAATAAAATCGCCTGTCGCGAAGACTTGGCAGCTGGCTGAGACGCAAGAATGCGTCTCTACAGTTTGGCAATAACAGGGCTGCGCACATAAAGTGGAATCCGTCGAACTCACGTTAAGACAAGGCCGATATCAAATCCCGCTGGAAGCCGTTGGACCTCTTCGAAGCCCTTCCCGTCATCTTGCCCCCAAACACGTGCCAACTATTCCCGTGGGACAGGATTGTTCGCTGTCTCCAACTTCCCGCGGCTCCGCGTGGGGCAAGAATCGTGCGACAATTCCTTCCCGCGGCTCCGCGTGGGGCAAGAATCGCACCGCGAAACCTTGCCGCCGAGTGGTTTGGGTCAGGAAACAGTGTTTCTAGCTTCCCGACGAGTGATTTGGAGCAAGAAACGCGTGTTTTTCCTTTCCCGCCGCTTGGGAGAGACAAGAAACGTGCGTAAATTCCTTCCCGCGGTTTGGCGGGAAAAGAAAAATGCCGCGCGGGGAGAACTCCTCGCGCGGCATGCGCTTTCGTGAGGGGGAGGGTCGCGGGTTGGCCGCTCCCTTCCCCGTGCTAGATTACTTCTTCGCGTGACGCACGGTGTAGACCACCTTGCCGTCCTTGTCTATCAGGTGCAGGGACAGCTCCTGCTTGTCGGCGGTGACCAGCGAGAAGCCGGGTATGCCGCTGCAATACTGGGTGCCCTCCACGGGGTTGACCTTGGGGCGGCTCAGCGAGCCGGAGGTGTTCACCACGTAGTCTATGTCGCAACCCTTCTGCTTGATGTGCTGGAAGTTGTGGATATGGCCGCAGATGTACATGGCCACGTTCGCGTGGCGGGTGAGCACGGCGTTGAGCCTGCGCTGCATGTCCTGCCGCTCTATGTCATCCTTGCTGGTGTCGGCGTAGATGGGGTGGTGTCCCAAGACGATGACCCAGTCCTCCTTGGCGGCGGTGAGCGTGGAGTCCACCCAGTCCAGCTGCTTCTGTATGTCTTGCTTGCAAGCGTCGGGGTATTTGTCGCTCTCCTGGCGGTACTTGTCTATCAGGGGCGTGGTGTCCACGAACACGAGCCTGACGGTCACGCCGCCGTCCTCTATCACCTTGGTGTAGTAGCGGGCGGGCATCTCCCATCGGCGGCTCACCTTGGCGTAGTCGAGCACGGCCTGCGTGTTGCCCCTGTACTCGTGGTTGCCCAGCGTGGGATACCAGGCCAGCATCAGCTCGGGGTGGGAGTAGATGAGCTCGTAGTTGGTCATCCAGAGCGGGTCGCTGACGCTGGCCACGCCCTCGAAGTGGTGGATGTCGCCTATGGCGGCCACGCACTCTATGCCCACGGTCTCGGCCATGCGGCCCATGGTCTCGGCGATGGGTTTCTGGTCATAGTATCCGTTGCGGCCCAGGTCGTTGGCCACGTAGAAGTTCACGTCTTTCTCCAGCTTCTCCCACTCGACGGGAGTCTGCGCCCAGGCGGCGAAGGCCGCCAGCAGGCAGAGCTGCAAGGTCAATAATATCTTCTTCATGCTCATTGTTTTATAGGTGTCTGTGGATGTTTAGAATGCTATCTTCACGCCGGCCTGCACTTTCACGCCGTAGTACTCCATCTGCATCGTGCGGTCCTTGGTGCCCTGGTAGTAGCGCAAGGGCTGGTTGAGCAGGTTCTTCGCGTCGGCGTACACGGTGAACTTGTAGTTCTTGCCCCAGGTGTAGCTGGCGTTCAGGTCCATGTAGTTCACCGCGTCGTAGTAGCGGTCGAGCGCGCGGCTGGTGCTCATCTCGTCTACGAAAGAGGAAGCGTAGTTCCAGGAGAGGCGGATGTTGAAGCCTGCCTTGTCGAAGTAGAGAGAGGCGTTGGCGGAATGCTCGGGAGAACCTGCCACTTTGATGTCCTCACCCTCTTGTACGTTCAGTCGCTCGTTGAAGTTGCGGGCGGAGCTGTGGGTGTAGGTGTAGTTGCCGTAGAAGCCCACGCAATTGAGGGCGGGAGAGATGAAACCGAAGTCTCTCTGCAGGGCGGCCTCGATGCCCCATATCCTCGCGTCATAGGCGTTGATGTTCTGCTCTACCTCAAACTCCTCGTTGGCGTACTCACCCTGCAGGCCGAGGTCGCTGCCCAGGTATTTGTTGGAAGACCACTCCACGTTCACGTTCTTGATGTCCTTGTAGAAGAGGCCCAGGCTCACCAGTCCGATGCTCTTGAAATAGTAGTCGGCCGAGAGGTCTATGTTGATGGCCTCGGCGGGCTTGGTGTTCGGGTCGCCGATGGTGGCCTCCATGTCTTCCGTGTTGATGGTCTTGTTCGCTATCAAGGCGGAATACTTCGGGCGGCTGATGGTCTTGGTGATGCTTGCCCTGATGTTGCCGTCCTCGTTGAAGCGGTATTTCAGCAGCAGGCTGGGCAGCAGGTCGGTGTAGTGGTTCTTGAATTCACCCGTGGGAGCCAGGCCGTCACCGTTCTCGGTGTCCAGGATGTAGCCGTTGGTCTTCAGGTCAGTGCGTTCCACGCGCAGTCCGACGGTAGCCGAGAGCTTCTTGCCCAGCTTCTGGTCGAAGCGGATATAGCCTGCGGTGATGCTTTCCTTGATGTCGTAGTTGCCTGCCTCTTCCTCGAAGTTCTCCTCGCCTTCGAACATGTTGGGATTGATGCTGCCCAGGTATTGCTTGCTGATGAAGGGAGTGCCTACGGGATAGTGGTCGCCGGCCATGAAGCCGTCGCGTATTTGGGGAGAGGTGAAGTTGCGCCACCCGCTGCCCAGCACCTCGTCGGGGTCGTAGTCGAAATAGCGGGTCTCGCGGGTCTTGTCCTTGGTGGTGTACTTGGCGCCGAACTTCAAGGTGTTGCCCCAGTTGCCTTCCACGATGGGGAGGGTGAAGTTGAGGCGCGCTTTCCACTCGTTCTCCACGATGTCTTGGTCAGAGTTGTTGAACTCGTCCAGCTCCCAGCCATCGTCATACAAGTCGGGCAACGCACGGCTGATGTAAGGACGCTTGCCACCTGCGTCTACGATGTCATTGGTGTAGTCCAGGTCGCTGTATTTATAGGTAGCGTAACGCTCGTTGGGTCTCTCCTCCGTGGCGCGGGAGTAGCTGCCCGCCCAGTCTATCTTGAGCTTGCCCAGGTAGTGCTCTCCGTCCAGGGTGAAGTCCATGGTCTGCTGCAATTCCAGTCGCCTGTCCTTGTTGTTGCTGGAGCCTGCCTTGGTCTGCACTTCCACTTCCTGCTTGCCGGGATCGTCGTTCAGGTCTTTGTATTTCAGGCCAAATCTGTTCTCCCAGTCGCTGCGGCGGTTGTAGATGCCCTTGAAGGATATCTTGTTCAGCGGATTGAACTGGTAGTCCAAGGCCAGCGAGTAGCTCTGCCGCTCGCGGGTGACGTAGTATTGCCTTACTTCCGCCTCCTTCAGCTCCACCTCCCCGTTGTCGTTCTCCTCATACTCGAATTCCGCGTTGTCGGAACCTCCGGGAGCGTACTGGTAGGAGAGGGCTGCCATGATACCCAGCTTGTTGTTGAAGAAGCGGTCGCCCCATGTGGCGCCCAGGTCCCATTGCGGTTTCTCGCTGATCCAGCTGTAGCCCGTTCCCACGTTGAAGCTCAGCACCCTGTGGCTGGGCGTGTTCTTCGTCACCAGGTTGATTTCTCCGCCTATGGCGTCACCGTCCATGTCGGCGGTCACCACCTTGTTCAGCTCTATGGTCTGTATCATGTCGGCGGGTATCAAGTCCAGCTGCACGTTGCGGGTGTCTCCTTCCGCGGAGGGAATGCGGTTGCCGTTCACCGTCACCGAGGTAAGGTCGGCCGAGGTGCCTCTCACCTGTCCGAAGCGAGCCTCGCCCTGGTCGTATTGCACGTTAACGCCATTGATGCGCTTCAGGGCATCGCCGATATTGGAATCGGGAAACTTGCCCACCTGGTCGGCGGACACCACGTTGGTGATTCCCATCATCTCTTTTTGCATTTGCAGAGCCTTGCGCTGCCCGTGGAGTGCGCCCACTACTTCCACGCCCTGCAGTTCCACGCCATCCTCCAGGATGAAGTCCATCACCTTGGTCCTGTCTTCTGGCACGGTCAGCGTAATGACTTTGGGCTCATAGCCCACGTAGGAAATCTTCAGCTTGTAAGTGCCGGGGTCAAGGTTGGGCAAAATGTAGAAACCATTGATGTCACTCACCACGCCCGTGTGCAGGTCTTCGATATAAATCGATGCTCCGGGCAGTACTTGTTTGTCGCTATCCATCACACGTCCTGTCACGTGGCCCATGTTGGCTTCCTCAGCCGCTGGGTCTGTCAAGGCCATCGCGGGCGCGATTGTCATCACTGACGAAAGTGCGAGCAGTGATAATCGGCGATAAATTTTTCTCATAATTCTTAATTAATGTTTGAAATCTGTTTTCGCCGGCAAAATTCGCCATCTCATGTTACATTGTCATTGCGTCCTTGCGACATCTCTTTTTCTCCCTGTTAAGATGTTGTTACAACTTTTCACAACCGCCCTTTTATTCCTTCTTTCTATACATTAATATAACGTGAGTTCGATGAAGTATAAGTGTTTGAAGATTTGGTGATTAGCGAAAGTTGCTGTAACTTTATAGTGCTAAAATACAAAGACTTACAAACAATAATCGCTATG
>ERZ827478.307-NODE-307-length-55208-cov-9.131271_pt1 | contig 55208 bp, 50 predicted proteins | sample MGYA00519705_ERZ827478 | MGnify/ENA primary metagenome ERZ827478 (study PRJEB31778, sample SAMEA3449318) | human gut metagenome | biome: human gut; feature: human-associated habitat; material: faeces | place: United Kingdom | collected 2010/2012 ...
TGCGAATACAATTAAACAAATGTATTCGTATGGAGGTTTTGCTTTTATGAGAGGAATATCAATAGAAGAACGTGCTGTAAATTTAGCACATTATATAATAGATTCAAAAGATACGGTAAGAGGAGCAGCAAAAAAATTTGGAATAAGTAAAAGTACAGTACACAAAGATGTAAGCGAAAGATTATGCAGAATAAATCCAGTACTAGCATCTGAGGTAAGAGCAATACTAGAAGAAAATAAAGCAGAAAGGCATATAAGAGGCGGAATGGCAACAAAATTAAAATATAGTCATAAAGAAAATAATGCAAGTTAATATTTTATATAATAACTACCTAAGAAAAATTAAGTTTTTTCAGGTAGTTATTTTTTATTTAGATAAAAAAATATATAAAAGGTTTGACTATAATGAAAAAATACAATAATATAGAATAAAAAAACATTAATTATACAATTTATATCTAAGCTAAAAAAGGAGTGTTGGTAATATGGAGAAAAATATTAATGCTGAAAAAAAGTATCTAGAATTATTAGCTGAGAAATTTCCAACTGTACAAGAGGTATGTACTGAAATTATAAATCTTCAAGCAATATTAAACCTACCAAAAGGAACCGAACATTTTTTAAGCGATTTACATGGAGAATACGAATCGTTTTTACATATATTGAAGAATGCATCTGGTGTTATTAAAGCCAAAATTGATGAAACATTCCAAAATAGTATGACAAATGAAGAAAGAAAAAAACTTGCAACCTTAATTTATTATCCAGAAGAAAAATTAGAACTAATAAAAAAACAAAATGATCAAATGGAAGAGTTCTACAGAATAACATTATATAGATTAATAGAAGTCTGCAAAGTAGTTTCTTCAAAATATAGTAGGTCAAAGGTAAGAAAAGCAATGCCAAAAGAATATGAATATATTATTGATGAACTATTACATGCTAAGCAAAATATGAATGATAAGGAATTTTACTATAATCAAATTATTAATACAATTATAAAATTAGATAGAGCAGATGCATTTATTATTGCTATATCTAAATTAATACAACAATTGGCAATAGATCATTTACATATAATTGGTGATATATATGATAGAGGACCAGGACCGCATATAATTATAGATGAACTTATGAAATATCATTCAATAGATATACAATGGGGAAACCATGACATTATATGGATGGGTGCTGCAAGTGGTTCGGAAGCCTGCATTTTGAATGTTATTAGAATATGTTCAAGGTATCATAATTTAGATATTCTAGAAGATGCATATGGTATTAATTTAAGAGCGATTACTGAATATGCCATGGAAGAATATAAAGAGGAATCTTTGCCAAACTTTAAACCACATAATGCGGAAAAAATAAGTGATTTATCTATAATAGAATTATTAGCTAAAATACAAAAAGCATGTGCAATTATTCAATTTAAATTAGAAGGACAGTTAATTAAAAGACATCCAGAGTTTAAAATGGAAGATAGAATGTTACTAGATAAAATAAATTATGAAACTGGAGAGGTTCAAATAAATGGTAAATATTATAAATTATTAGATAATTATTTTCCAACTATTGATCCTAAAAATCCATATGAGCTTACTAAAAAGGAAAAAGAAGTTGTATGTAAGTTAAAAAAAGGATTTTTAAATAGCGAAAAATTGCAAAGGCATGTACAATTTTTATACAATAAAGGAAGTCTATATAAGATTTATAATAATAATTTATTAATTCATGGTTGCATACCAATGGATAAAGAGGGAAATTTAAAATACTACGAAGACAATAAAAATAGAAGACTTGCAGGAAGAGCATATTTAGATTATATTGATAAAATTGCAAGACAAGGTTATTTTTCGGATTTAGATTCAGAAGAAAGAGAATATGGAAAAGACTTTTTGTGGTATTTATGGTGTGGGGAAAATTCTCCAATCTTTTGTAAAGATGCAATGAAAACATTTGAAAGATATTTTGTTGATGATAAAGAATTACATAAAGAAAATAAAAATCCATTTTATATATTTACACAAAATGAGGAAGTTTGTGATACTCTTTTAGGAGAATTTGGTATAGAAAAAGATAAAGGACATATTATTTGTGGACATATTCCTGTTAAATTTAAATCAGGAGAAAGTCCTATAAAGGCAAATGGAAAAATATTAATAATTGATGGAGGTTTATCTAAATCGTATCAAAAAACAACAGGAATAGCTGGATATACATTAATTTATAACTCATATGGTCTAATGCTTGCAGAACATGAGCCGTTTAACTCTAGAATAGATGCAATAGTAAAGGAAACTGATTTACATTCATCTAAAGTAGTTGTAGAAAAAGTAGATAGAAAAAGAATTAAAGATACTGATATTGGAATAAAATTGCAAGATGAAATTGAAGATTTATACAAATTGTTAGAATGTTATAAATTAGGAATTATTAAAATAAAAGAATAATAAATAAGAAAAACAAGATTTAAAAATTAAATTTTAAGTCTTGTTTTTTAAAAAACTAATTATTGTAATTGTTTTTTCTTTGTTCTTTTCTTGCTTTTCTGCAAGCAGGACATCTTTGTGGTTCATTTGTGAATCCTTTTTCTGCGTAAAATGCTTGTTCACCCTCAGTAAAAACAAATTCAGCACCACAGTCTTTACATTGTAAAGTTTTATCTGCCATAATAGAATACCTCCTTCTCAGATTTTTGAGATTTAATATTTTTGACACATTTGATCCTAATTTATATGAGAAGGAAATAGTCTACAAAATAATTAAATTCATTTAAGCTTTTTCTAAGCCAAATTGAATATATCATATTTAAAATAATTTTACAACAAATTTCTGGAAAATTTTATCAATTATTTTTAAATTTGTTATTAATTAAACTGTTACAGAACTTGTAAAATTACAGTATATGTTTACTTATACATTAATATAATGAACAATATACAAAATTCGACATATTATATAAAGACCTATATTATTGTAGAGGTGATTTTTAAATGAGTAGAATAAAAAAAGGTGATATAGTAGGTAGAATTTCTTATGGAAAAGATATTCTATTTGTAGTTGATAGAATTATTAAAACTAATAACAATAAAGAAATTGCAATACTTAAAGGAATTATGATAAGGATCAAGGCAGACAGTTTAGTGGAGGATCTAGAAATAATCGATAAAAGAATTGTAGATAAAAATATAGAAAAATTCGAAAACAGAATACAGCAAATGGTGAAGAGATGTTTAAATAGTCTAGGAAATAACAATGATGAAAACAGATTAAAAAGATTATTGTATACGGGTAAAATACTACATTTAGATGGTGACAGAAGATACAGTGAGAAATCAAATAAATATTATAAAAGTTTAGGGCTAAATGTTATTGTAAAAAATATAGCTGAAAATAAACAACCAAGATTTGTAAAAGTGTTAGTACAAAGATATAGGCCAGATATATTAGTAATAACAGGGCATGATGGGATGATAAAAAACGGAACAGGATATCAAGATATATATAATTACCGTAATTCTGCATATTTTGTTAAATCAGTTCAAGAGGCAAGAAGTCTAAATTATGAAGGTAAAGACTTGGTAATTTTTGCAGGAGCGTGTCAAAGTTATTATGAAGCAATTATGGAAGCGGGAGCAAACTTTGCATCATCTCCTGCTAGAATTTTAATTGATTTTATGGATCCACTAATTGTGGCGCAAACAATTGCAACAACAGAATCAACAAAATATGTTACTATTAAAGATATGGAAAATGACTTAAGAGATGGCATAAAAGGGGTAAATGGAATAGGTGCAATGGGAAAGAAAAAGATAGTTGTAACACAAATGTAACACAAATGTAAAGAAATAGTAAAAAACGGTAAAACCGTTGAAAACACTATTTTACAAAAGATGACAGATAATATCAGTTTTTGACAATAAACAACCAAAGTGATATAATTTATTTATGTTGATAAAGTAGGTGAGTAAATGATTTGCAAAAAAAATATTACAGATTTAAAAACTGATATAGGAGAAAAAATTGGGCAAAAAGTCATTGTTAAAGGTTCTCTAGGAAGGAGTAAATCGTTTGAAAAAGAAGCAACAATAGAAAAAGCGTATTCTAATATTTTTGTAATAAAATATAATGAAAACAGTCAAAATGTTACTTACAGTTATACAGATGTATTAACCAGAACTGTTGAGCTTCAAGTATTTAATGGTGAAGAATATACACCATTAATTCCACCAATGGAAGAAATAAAGTCAGTAAAAAATTTATAATAATAAGAAAATTCCTTATATATAGGAATTTTTTTTTGTGTTTCTAATATAATTTAAGTAATAAAATAAGGAGGGAATTAGACATGAATATAGAAACGCAAAAAAATAATTTATGTATTAATCAAATCGTAGGACAAAAAACGGAAAATATAATTATTGAAGGAGATGTAATTATTCCAGATATTAAACCTGATATATTAAATGCAATAAATACAAATGGGACAGTTTGTATTTATAAAAAAGAAGTTTTAGATGGCAAAATAAGAATTGATGGTTGCATAAATTGTAATATTATGTATTTGGCAGATAATGAAGAATCATCTGTAAGAGGAATTAGCAGTAATATAGATTTTTCTAAAACAATTGAACTAGAAAAAGCTAGAAGTAAAATGATGGTAGAATGTCAAACAGATTTAAAAAGTATGGAATGTAAAATATTAAATGGCAGAAAAGTAAGCATAAAAAGTATATTAGAGGTAAATGCAAGAGTATCTGTTAATGAAGATGTAGAGTTTGTAGATAACATTACTAATATAAATGATATTCAAAGATTAAGCAAAGAATTTAATATGAATTCTTTATTGGGTGCTGGTGAAACAAGAGCATTTGCAAAAGATACAGTAGCAATAGAACAAATAGATAATTTAGCAGAAATCATTAAAACAAATGTATGTATAATTAATAAAGAAACAAAAATAAGTTATAACAAAGTTTTGGCAAAAGCAGATGTGTCTGTAAAAATTATGTACTTAACAGAAGACAATAGAGTTTGTAGTGTGAAAAGTAAAATACCAGTTATGGGATTTATTGATATCCAAAATGTTTCAGAAGAAAATATTTGTGATGTAAGGTATGACTTAAGAAATTTACTCATTAAACCAAATAATGTAGAGGAGCATTCAATTTATATAGAGGCTGAAGTTGGAATGGAATGTAAAGTTTATGAAAATAAAAGAGTAAATTTAATTCAAGATTTATACAGTCCAAGTGTGGAGTTGAATTCTGAATGTAAAAAATTGAAAACCATGCAAGAAAAACGAAGAGTGCAAGATGTTTGTAATATTAGGCAAAAACAAGAAATACCAGAAATCAAAAATGAAAAAATATATGATACAGACGTTAGTGTAAACATTCAAAATCAAAATGTAATGAATGACAGAATTATTTATGAAGGAGAAATAGAAATTAACTTTATTTTCTCATCTAATAAAACAGGAGGGCTAGATTGTAAAAAAATTGCAATTCCATTTAATCATAATATGGAAGTAGAAGGAGTTGTCCAAGGTTCAAGAGTCAGCACACAAGTTGAAGTTGCAATGCAAGATTTTATAGTTATGCCAGATGAAAGCATTGATATTAAAATAGATTTAAATTTCTCAGTCGATATATCTAAAAGCACAGATGTAAATATAATTAATAATATAGATATAAAAGAAAACAGTAATCAAGATTTTTATAGTGTAGTAATTTATTTTGTAAAACCTGGGGACACTTTGTGGAAAATAGCCAAGAAATTTAAGAGTACTGTAGATGATATTGCAAGAATGAATGAAATTGAAGATGCAAACAAAATTGATGTTGGTATGCAACTATTCATTCCAAGATATGTTCCTATTATGAATAAAGAAAATGCATAAATCCTAAAATAATAGGGGGAGATAATGGATCGTATTTATTCTAGAAAAAGAATAAAATTACCAATATTTAAGTTCAATTTAAAAAAGAACGGAGAGTACTCTAAAAGAAATGCTAATAGAATGAAGGTAATAGTTATAACTATTATAGCTATTACTGTGGCAACAGTTATAATAAAATCTATAGAGCCAATATTAGAAAAGCAATGTATTGTTAGAGCTAAAAGTATTGCAACTAAAATATCAAATGAGCAAGCATCAGTTGTAATGAAAGATTATAAATATGAAGATTTATGCACAATTGTTAAAGACGATGCTGAAAATATTAAGATGATAAAGTCTAATATTATTCCAGTAAATCAGATAACATCTGATGTTGCTTTGAAAATACAAGAAGAGTTAAACAAAGTTGAAACAGATGATGTTTATATTAGACTTGGAAGTTTTACAGGCAGCAAGCTATTAGCTGGTAGAGGACCAAAGGTTAAATTCAAAATCTCGACTATTGGAAATGTTGAGACAGACTTGAAATCAGAATTTAGTTCTGCTGGAATAAACCAAACTTTACATAGAGTTTATTTGGAGGTGAAATGCAGAGTAGTAATATTAACACCATTTGACGAAGTAGAAGAAATAATTACAAACCAAGTTCTAATTGCTGAAGCGGTAATTGTTGGAAATGTTCCAAATAGTTATTATAATTTAGAAGGAATGAAACAAGACAACGTAGTAGATTTAATTGAGTAAAATTTTAGAGTAGTATTAATTCATTATAGTTATTTTTCAGTAAAAAAAGAAATATATTTTTGCTTGCAATGTTAAACAAAACATGATATAACAATATTATAAGGCTTACCGAAAATTTTGAAAGAAAGGTTGGTTTTACCATGATTTTGGAACTGCCAAGAAAATTTAATTCTCCGTATGTGGAAGTAACTAAAGATGGAGTATTAAAAATCTATCAGAACATCCGGTTTGAGGATCTTATGTATGAACTGACATATGCTCTTAAAAAGAAGAGGTGTGTATATTGTAATGTTAAGCTTAAAAGGAATAATAGTACTTTAGATCATGGTTTCCCGAGGTCTACTGGTGGCATTAGCATTACAAACAATTTGTTTCCAACTTGTATTAGCTGCAATTCAAGTAAAAGTGATTTTACACATTTTGAATTTCTTCAAGTATTATCCTGTGACAGTAAGAAGGAAAAAGAGCTAGCTATACAAGAAATAAGAAGACGTACAGAAATTCTCAAAAGAAAAATTGGATTTAAACTTCCAAGAAAATGGGTAACGTTTCAATTCGTTGATAAAATTCATTATTACAAGCCAGCACAAGAACTGAGAGGAAAAAAATATAATAAAATAGTTAGATTCTATAATCAGTACAAAAAGATACCAATTCCTATTATTGTCGATAGAAATTGGAAATTGCTGGATGGTTTTAATGTAATTTTATTTGCAAAAGATTTTAACATTAAAAAGATTCCAGTAATACGGCTGGAAAATGTTGAATTAGTAGATTAGAAACGTAATTCGAAAATCAAAGCAAAAAAAGACCATATAAACTTGCAAACTAAGTTATTTCTTAGTTTGCAGGTTTTCTTGTTGGAAATATAGAAGATAAAATAATAATTTAAAAAAATCCTTAAAAATATAAAACCTTAGAAGTATTCCTACATCTAAGGTTTTTGTGCTTTTTATAAAAAATATTTTATCTCTTAGAGAATTGTGGAGCTTTTCTAGCTTTTTTAAGACCGTATTTTTTTCTTTCTTTCATTCTTGGGTCTCTTGTTAAGAATCCGTTTGATTTTAAAATTGGTCTATATTCTTCATTAGCTTCTAATAAAGCTCTTGAAATTCCATGACGGATAGCACCAGCTTGACCTGTAAATCCACCACCAATTACTTTTGCAATAACATCATATTTACTAATAGTATTTGTTACTGTTAATGGTTGTCTAACTATAAATTTTAGTGTTTCAGCTCCAAAATATTCATCAATATTTTTTCCGTTTATTGTGATAACACCGCTACCTTCTACCAATCTAACTCTAGCAATTGAGCTTTTTCTTCTTCCAGTACCATAGAACATTATTTTTTCTGATTTTGCTTTAGGCATTTTTTATTTCCTCCTTAACTATATATTCCAAATTTCTGGTTTTTGTGCTGTGTTTTCATGTTCACTACCAGCATAAACTCTTAATTTTTTTATCATTTGTCTTCCTAGACTGTTTTTAGGAAGCATTCCCTTAATAGCAAGTGTCATTGCTTTTCCAGAATCTTTTTGCATCATTTCTCTAGCAGTAGTTTCTTTCATACCACCAATATATCCTGAATGATGACGATAAATTTTTTGGTCTAATTTCTTTCCTGTTAAAATAACTTTGTCACAATTTAGTATAATTACATGATCACCTGCATCCATGTTAGGTGTATAAGTTGGTTTGTGTTTTCCTCTTAATAATTTAGCAGCTTCTGTTGCTACTCTACCTAATGGTTTGTTTGCAGCATCGATAATATACCATTTTCTTTCGATTTCATTTTTCTTTAAGCTATATGTAGTATTATTCATGGTAAAAAATACCCTCCATTTCATATTTAATTTTATATTTATTTTATATGAAACCAAGTCAAAAACTACCGGGGAGAAGTTTTTATTTGGTCATATTACAAATTTATTGCTTTTCTATTCTAATACAAAATTACCCAAAAGTCAAGAAAAATACGCAAAAAAATTATTTGACACATAAAAGAAAATTATATAGAATTATAATATAAAAACTTCATGAAAAAGATTATAATATTTAAGGAGGGGCTTGTATATGAATAATAAATCTAAAATTGTTATAACCATTATAATTACTATACTAGTGTTAGTTTTTATTGGTACGGCAGGTGTAACATTTTATTATTTAATAAAAAACGATAATACAAATGGTAATATTAATGGTGGAGAAAAATCTAAAATAGATGATTGGAAATATAATGGTAAAAATGATAATACTGATACAACAGGCAGTAAAAACTTTTTCTCTAAAAATATATCAAAAGGGCTATCTGCGGATAGCAGTATACAATCAGTAACAGAAAGTTCTTCAGTAGAAAGCAAAATAGGTTATTCAGTTGGTGGTTCAAAAAACATACAAAATTTCAGAGAAAATATAAATAGTGGATATCTTCCTATTTCTACCGATATTACTTATAATGGACTATTTTATGATTATTATTTTGATACTGGAAAGGTAAAAGAGAGTTCCGAGCTTTTTTCACCATCATACTCTATGGCGGTATCAAATGACCCAATATCTTCAAAAAAAGAATATTATATGACAGTTGGATTAAATTCTAACATAAAACAAAGTGATTTTAAACGAAAAAAACAAAATATAGTAGTTCTTTTAGATATATCAGGTTCAATGTCTTCTAATTTAAATGATTATTATTATGATGCAAAAAATGGACTTTTTTCTAAAGCAAGAGAATTTTTAGAAAGTAAAGAAGATAAAAGCAAAATGAAACTTGCAAATGAATCTATTAATCTAATGCTAGATAAATTAAATGGCGATGATAGATTTGGAATGGTATTATTTGATGATAAAGCATATTTAGCAAAGCCAATAAATTTAACTGAAGAAACAAATATGGATAAAATAAAAGAGCATATTTGGGAAATAGAAGCAAGAGGTGGAACAAATTTTGAAGCGGGTTATACTAAAGCAACAGAATTATTTACCAAAGAACTATTAAATGATGATGAATATGATAATAGAATAATTGTAATTACAGATGCAATGCCAAATATGGGAACAACATCGAAAAAGGGATTATTAAGTTATGTAAAAGAAAATGCTCAAAATAAAATATATACAAGTTTTATAGGCATTGGAGTAGATTTTAATACAGAATTAATAGAAGAAATTTCAAATGTAAAAGGTGCAAATTATTATTCAATAAATAATAAAGAGAAATTCCAAAAAATATTAAGTGAAGATTTTGATTATATGATTACGCCATTAGTATTCGATTTAAATTTGAATTTGTCATCTAATAATTACGAAATAGAAGGAATTTATGGAACAGATTCAAAAGATAAATCTTCAGGAAATATTATAAAAGTAAATACATTATTCCCATCAAGCACGAATGAAGAAACTGGAACAAAAGGTGGAGTAGTTTTATTAAAATTAAAGAAAAAAGATAATGCAAATAATGATAATAAAATAAATTTAAATGTTTCTTATACTGATAGGAATGGAAAGAAATATTCAAATTCAGAACAGATAGAATTTGAAAATGATAATGAATTCTATGCAAATAGCGGAATTAGAAAGAGTATTGCATTAGTTAGATATGCAAATTGCTTAAAAGATTGGATTTTATATGAGAGAAGCAATAATAGTGAAAGATTTTATATAAATAATGAAAAAGGAATAATTGAATGTTCAGGATACACTAAAGAAGATATAAAAAATATTTTAGGGGAAAATGAAAGAACATCTACAAAACTTAGTGTTAGTGGTGAATATAAAAATATTTTTGAGAAAGTAAAGAAATATTTAGAAAACGAGAAAAATGAAGTAAAAGATGATACATTAAAACAAGAAATTGATTTACTACAGATTCTAATTAATTATTAGAGCTGTGGGTTAACACAATTGATTCTTATTTGTAGAGCAGTTATTAAAAAATTGCTCTATTTTCAATCTATAATGTTTTAAAAGTAAAAAATTTAAAATGAAACAACAGCATTAATAAAAAAGTTGTTATATTTGCAATTGAAATTTTGATTAAAAAGAAGGACCAGAAAAATTCTAAAAATTGCTTGACAAAATTTACGAAATATAGTAAGATAATGAAGTGAAAAAGAAGAAGCTAATACCACTTCTCACCTTATCTTATGGAAAAAGGTTAATAAATATATGTAAAAATGCTTATATATTAGTATTTTATATTGGAAAATATTTATTATGTGGTGAGGTGATTGGCTAAAAAGTCAATCTTTTTTTAAATTTATTTGGAGGTGTTTTATATAAAACAAGAATTACCTATTAACGAACAAATTAGAGCTAAAGAAGTTCAACTTATTGATGAAGAAGGAAACAAAAAAGGAGCAGTTTCAATTCAAGAAGCTTTAGACATTGCTTATGAAAAAAAATTAGATTTAGTTTTAGTAGCGCCAAATGCGCAACCACCAGTTTGTAAAATTATGAACTATGGAAAGTACAAATTCGAGCAAGCTAAAAAAGAAAAAGAAGCTAGAAAAAAGCAAAAAACAATGGAAGTAAAGGAAATTAGAATTACACCAAATATTGAACAACACGATTTTGAATTTAAAGCCAAAAATGCTAGAAAATTTATAGAAGATGGAAATAAAGTAAAGATAACAGTTAGATTTAGAGGTAGAGAGCTAAACTATGTAAAATTAGGAGAAGAAACTTTAAATCGATTTATAGAAGCTTTATCTGATATTTCATCAGCAGAAAAGAAACCAGTACTTGAAGGAAAAAATATGTTTATTATATTAGCAAAAAAAGCTTAAAATATTTTTTGTTAATTTAGTATAAATAGTTCAAAGAAAAAAAGAACTTTGACTAAAATTACCCAAATTTAATTAATACAAATGGAGAGGAGTTTGAAGTATTATGCCAAAATTAAAAACAAATAAAGCAGCTAAAAAAAGATATTCTTATACTGCAACTGGAAAGGTGAAAAGAACAAAAAGTAATAGAAGACACCTTTTAGCAAATAAAACACCTAGAGCAAAAGCTAGAGGAAAAGTTCAAGATGCTTATGCTGATAAGACATGCGAAGCAGGAATTAAGAAATTATTACCATATGGTAACTAAAAAGTATAATAATAGAAAGATAGGAGTGAATAAGAAATGGCAAGAGTTAAAACAGCAGTTATTACTCGTAAAAAACATAAAAAAATATTTAAAAGAGCAAAAGGATATTATGGTGCAAAGCACTACAGATTTAGAATGGCAAAACAAGCTGTTATGAAATCTGGAGCATATGCTTATGCTGGAAGAAAAGATAAAAAGAGTAATTTTAGAAAACTATGGATTGCAAGAATTAATGCAGCAGCTAGACAAAATGGATTAACATATAGTAAACTAATTGCTGGCTTAAAAAAAGCAAATGTAGTTGTAAATAGAAAAATGCTTGCTGAAATGGCTGTAACAGATGCGGAAGCATTTGCAAAAGTTGCAGAAATAGCAAAAAATGCATAAAACCAAAAATAAGATTCGAATTAGAAATTAAATCTAATTCGAATTTTTTTGTTATTTTTAATTATAATATGAATAAAGATTAGTAATAAAAATATGAGGCATTAATTTAAAAATATAATTTTTAATAACTATATATGCCTCTTTGCTCCAAGAGTAAGAAAGGAATGAAATTAAAAATGAAAATTTTTATTGATGGTCATTGTGATACTTTAGAAAGAGCAGTAGATGAGAAATTATCTATAGAAGATAGAAAACTAAAATTTAATATAACAGATGTAAAAGATATAAATTATGAAAAGATAATACAAATGATGGCAATTTATATTGATCCAAAATATTGTAATAACAAAGATGGGGCTCTAAAAAGGGCAAAAGAGATGATAAATAAATTTAAAGAAGAAAAAGAAAAATTTAATCAGATTATGCAGATAAAATCTAAAAGTGATATTGAGACATTTTTAGGCAATGAAAATAAAATAGGAGTAATACTTACTGTAGAAAACGGGAGTGCAATATGTGGAAAAATTGAGAATATAGATTTTTATGCTGAAGAAGGAATAAAGGTGATGTCAATTACATGGAATGAAGATAATGAACTTGGATGTGGGGCTCATACCAAAAACGACACCCGGACTTACAAGTTTAGGGAAAAAGTATATATTAGAACTTAATAAAAAGGGTATTATTATAGATGTATCACATCTTTCAGAAAAAACATTTTGGGACACAGCAAAAGTCTCACAAAGACCAATTGTTGCGACACATTCTTGTGTATATTCAATTTGTAATCATAGTAGAAATCTAAAAGATGAACAAATAAAGCAAATAGCCAAGACAGGTGGAGTTATTGGAATATGTTTTTCATCTGGATTTCTTAATTTGAATAAGAAAGCAGATGTAAGAGATGTTATAAAACATATAAAATATATAGTAGATCTAGTAGGAATTGATTATGTAAGTTTAGGAAGTGATTTTGATGGAGTAAGAGAGGAAAAAATGCCAAAAGACTTGAATGGTATAAAAGATATAGGTAATCTAAAAGAAGGACTATATGCAGAAGGATTTGCAAGAGAAGATATAAGCAAAATAATGGGTGAAAATTGGTATAGGGTTTTAAAGCAGAATTTGTTATAAATTAGTTGTGAAAAGATATTTTGTTTGATATAATAATAAAATAGAATTAATAAGAAAAAATATGTACTTATAGAAAGGCAGAAAATATGGAAGTAATTTATAATATACTAGAAACAATAATACCATTTGATTTTATATCATATGCTTTTATGAAAAATGCACTTATTGCAATATTATTAATATCACCAATTTTTGCAATGTTAGGAACAATGATTGTTAACAATAAAATGGCCTTTTTTTCAGATGCACTAGGACATTCAGCATTAACTGGAATTGCAATTGGGATGTTATTTGGAATAGCTAACGTTAATCTTTCAATGATAATATTTGCTGTAATATTTGCTATATTGTTAAATATGGTAAAACATAAAACAACATATGGAGCAGATACAATTATTAGCGTGTTTTCATCAATTGCAATTGCACTTGGGCTTGCACTTTTATCTCAAAGTGGGAATATTACTAAATATTCGAGCTATTTAGTAGGAGATATTTTAAGTATTACAATAAATGAAATTATATATTTATTAATAGCATTTATAATAATAGCGATATTTTGGAGAAAATTTTTTAACAAACTAAATTGTGTTAGTATTAACGAAACATTAGCCAAAAGTAAAGGAATAAATGTTCAATTAATAGATAATATTTTTGTAATACTAATTGCAGTTATTGTTATGATATCAATACGATGGATAGGAATTTTATTAATTAATTCATTATTAATACTTCCTGCAGCATCTAGTAGAAATATTGCAAAAAATATGAGAAGTTATCATCTTTTAGCAATAGTTTTCTCAATTTTTTCACGGTGTAGTTGGATTGATTTTATCATATTATTACAATATAGCAACTGGACCAATGATTGTAATAATATCAGGAATTATTTATTTTATTACTTTTACATTAAAATCAAAAATTAAAGAATAACTTAAGTTTTTAGTAAAGATTAAAAGTTAATAATAACACGAAATTCATAAGAATAGAAGAAATCTTTTATATAATTAAATTTTATATTAATAATAAATAAGAGGGAAAAGAGAGAATGAAAGAATATAATAAAAAAATAGTAATTAGAGTATTAAATGTCATTTCACTAATTGGAAATATATATTCCATAATTGCAATTGTTGCAATGCAATTTTTAGCACCATACATGGAAGAAATTGCTAAGGTGATGGAACAAAGCAATATTTCTATAATTCAACAAGTTATAATGCTTGGAATATGTTTAATATTAACAATATTTAATATAGTTTTGTGCAAAGATGTTCAAAAGAATAAACATAAGATAGCGTTATTAAGTTGTATAACAATGATCACAGGAAGTATATATAATATAGTAGCTGGATTTGTTACATTAATTATAATCTACAAAAATGGAAAAGATGATAAAGATGAAACAAGCCTTAAAAGGTTGGATGATGCAAAAGGATTAAATAAGTGGATATATGCAATTTTATTTATTATTTTATTTATTGTATTTTATACACCTATTGTATCAAACTGGTTTACTAACTGGAATCCATGGCTAAAAATCATATTATATTATGGAGGTCGTGTAGTATTTGCGGTTATACCATTTTTCAGCATTTTAAAAAGAGATATTAAAGAATTTATTTCACAAAAAGGAATATATATAAAAGAAGTAATTAAGGCCTTTTCAATAACATTATTGTTTTACTTACCAATAACACTCATAATAAGGCTGATTATAGGGGAAGAGTCTACAAATCAAAGTCTTATAAAGGAAATTCCTTTATGGATTACAGCAATACTTGCTATTATAATTGCACCAATTTCTGAAGAAATATTATTTAGAGGCTTTTTAAGAAGAATATTTAAAAATGAAACTGTATTTATTGTAATTAGTGCTCTTATTTTTGGTGCTATTCACTGTATGTTTTTAGAAGAAAATTTAGTTATGTACTTATACATAATACCTTATGCAATAATGGGTGCTGGTATGGCTAAACTTTATGCAAAGACCAATAATTTATGTACTAATATTACATTGCATTTTATATGGAATTTGATTGTTATGGGTGCTATGGTAATTATGAGCATTTAATGATATGGTTTTAGAGAAAATTATGAATAAAAATTACACATACATCTTTATATTGAAACAATAAAAATATATTTTGAAAAAAATGTAGACAATGATTTGTGTGTAGCAACAGCTATAAATCATTTGGACGAAATCTTCTTAAAAGAGCTTAGAACTAGTAGGAGTTAAATTAGTAGAAAATGCACTCTTGGGAATGAAAATAGAAGAAATTAGGATTAGAGGGACAATTGTAATTATTATATGGGGATAATATAAATTACTCATAACCCGGATACCAATGATTTGATACTAGACTCGGAAAATATAATAAAATGAAGCATTTGCTAGATTTTGGCAGGTGCTTTTTTCTTGCGTTTTCAAGTGAAAATGTCACACTTTGGTCACAGTTAGGGCGAGAATTGACTGAGTTAGACAAGTTTTAACAATAAATTTGTTGGAATTATGCACAGGGAGTGGTATAATTGGGGAAAATGAGAGGATAAAGATATGGAAAAATTAGAATTTGAAACAAAGAGTTTATCATATATAGAAATAGAAGATGAAGTAACATCATTTTATGATCTAGGTTACCCAGATTCATCTAATTTTATGGAATTAGAAATTGGGGTACATAGCAATTATTATATTATGGCATCAAAAGGAAACATCGAATTTTCTGCAATAATAGGAAAGAAAAACAATGATGATGGGTATTTAGTAACAATAATACCAATAAAATTAAAAAGAAAGAAATAAAGAGTAAGTCGTGAATAAGGAGAGATAATTTTGAAGAATACATTAGAGAGTTTTCCAACAGCAGAAGATTTACAAAGTAAGTTTAAAAATAAAATTATAGAAGTTATAAATTATATAAAAGAATATTCAGTTTATGATGTTCTTTCATACTTTTATTTTAACTATAAAATAAGTTATGGGGAAGAAAATAGTAGAGATGAGAGATGGATGAAAAGTCAAAAGATAATGTATTTGCAAATATTGTATTCCTGTATAGATGGAAGTAACTCTAATACAAAGAATTTGGAAGAAAAGGATTTAAAGATAATAGATAAACATATTGAAGAATTAGAAATAATTACTTTGCAATATGAATTAGTACGAAAGCAAGAAAAGGAATTAACTCAAGAAGAAAAAGACTATATAATACATTCAGAAACTTTCAAAAATTGGAGTGGAAAGAGATATGATATTTTTGAAGTACAGCACCATAGGGATTTATTAGAATGCTTAAAAGAAGAATTTATGGCAACATACAATTTTTCAATAGATGACTTGTGTTATGGAATAACCAAACTAAAAAATAATTTTTACTTTAAATTTGAAGATAGTATAAATGCTGTAAAAAGATTATTTAAAAAAGGGAAAGTTAAGATAGATAAAGATGGTATTTTTAATATACCGATGAAATTTGGTTCTGATAATAAAAAACAAGTAGAAAAATATTTGGAAAATATTCATACTCTAAAATTAGCAGACATACAAGAAAATACTAAATGGACTAAAAAATTTTTAGATAGGTTTATTATTGAACAAAAAGAATACAAAAAATTTATAGATAATATAAGCATAGAAAACTGGAACAACCTATTAAATAAAATAAAATATAAACCTTTAGTAAAAATTGAAAATAAGTATTATATACTATTAGAACAAAAATTTTATGATAATTTCGACAAGATTGCAATACAGGGTATATGTGAAAACTCAAACTTAAAATCACAAGAAATAAGGGCAAAATATACTTCTAATATAGAAATGGTAGTAATGAAGTATTTTAATAATATATTAATAGATAAACAATGTTATGTAAAAAATTATTATAGTTACAACAATAAAATTTTAGAAAATGATATTTTAATAGTATATGATAATAATGTTTTTATTATTGAAGTTAAAGCTGGAAGTTTTACTCCAGAATTAGCAAGTGATGATTTGGATTCACATAAAGAAGCATTAAAAAATTTAATAGAAAAAGCAAATGAGCAGCAAGATTTTTTAGAAAGATGTATGATTGAAAATAAAAAGGTCACTATTTATGATAGTAACAATAAAAAGACTAGAAATAAAAAAGCAGAAATAAAAATAAATGACGATACAAAAATTTTTAAAATTATAATAACAGCAGAGGCATTTAATAATATTGAAGCAAGAATAGATAAAGTTAAAATTTTATCATTGAGTAGCAATACATTAGTATTTTGCTTGGATGACTTAAGAGTGTATAGCGAATATTTTGCTCAACATCCATGCTATTTTATACAATATTTATTGCAAAGAGAAAAAGCTATTGGTAATAAGAATATTGATTTAGTAGATGAATTATACCATTTAGGAATGTGGATTGAATATAATTTTTATAATGAGCATGCAAATGAGCAAATAAAATGTTTTGTAAAAGAAAATAATATAACAGAAGAATTAGGAATCGTTTCGATTTGTGGTGAAGATTGGATGGAAGAATTAGATGCTTATTATAATAATTTGTGGTTTAAGAAAAGAAGTATTATAAAACCATACAGAAAAATACCATCAGAAATAGAAAAAATTATAGATTTTTGTGAAAAACATACTTCAATTGAAAAACATACATATTTAACTACTTTTTTATTAAATTTAAATCCCAATACTTTAAAACAAACGGAGAAAATAGTTTTAGAATCTAAAGAATTTTATAAGAAAAATGAAAGAGCAAAGTATCGGATATATGTCTTTAACACAAAAAGACGAAAATGGTATAGATGGATTATGTATTTCATCTATTTATGGAGAAGAAAGAATAAATGAAGAAACTTTAATAAAAAATACATATGCAAATATGTATTTAGCTAAAAATAGCAAAGTATTAAGCATATTTCTATATTATAATAAGAAAGAGGAAATAATTAAACTTCACTTAAAAGTACTATCTTCAAGTGACAATGAATCAAAAAAATTAGAAATATTGAATATGGCAGAATATTTAAGAGGTAAACGCGGGTTAAAAATAGAAAGTAAAAAGATAGGTAGGAATGAATTATGCCCATGCGGCTCACGGCAAGAAGTATAAAAAATGTCATGGAAGATAAAAATGTAAAGATTTTGCAATAATTAGTAAAGAAAAATAGATACATATAAATATAAAAGCTTGAAATAGTAATTACTAAATAAAGTGGTTACTATTTTTTATGTGATAATCGGTAGATATTATCTGTAAGAATTGAATGATAAATAAAAATTACATACCGAAAAATATAAAGACCATCCCCACCTCTAATCTCTAAAAAGTAAAAAGGGGGAACGGCGAGGGGAGTCGCGTTAAAACTTTCGGGAAATACATAGGGGAGGGGGTAAATTATTTCTCCGAAAGAGCTTCTAACAGTAAAGATACAGCTAATGAAAAACCTTCAATAAATGCATCCTCAGCTTCAATATCAGACAATTCATTCATACAATCTAATACATTATCAATTCGAGTAAAAGTTTCTTTATCAACAAAATGCATTAGTTCTTCTTGAAGTGATGTGCATTTTGATAATGTTTTAGAGTATTTTGAATTTTCAACAATTGGCTTTTCAATGCAAGTGTAATCTCCATTATATAGAGATTTTATTGTTTTTACATTCATATTTTCACCTCCAGTTGGTTGTGTATTTAAGCTTAAATTTTCTAAAAAAACAAGATAAAATAAAAAAATATTTTTATTAAAACAAAGTATAGATAAATTAGTTAATATGTGATAAAATTACAAAAAATACAATAAAGAGGTACGAAAATGTCAGAAAAAATAAGACCATTTGTAAAGTGGGCTGGAGGAAAAGGAAATTTAATACCACAGCTAAACAATTTCTACCCATATGAACTAAAAAATGGAATAATAGAAAGATATATAGAACCATTTGTAGGTGGAGGAGCGGTATTAATAGATATATTGCAAAAATATGATGTACAAGAAGCATATGCATTTGATATAAACATAGATTTAATAAATTCGTATAATGTTATAAAAAACAATGTAGAAAATTTAATAACAAATTTAAAGCAAATAGAAACAGAATATTTACAATTAGAACAAGAAGAAAGAAAAGAATACTTTTATAATAAAAGGAATGAATACAATACTTACACATTAGAAGAAAATGAACAAAACATACAAAGAGCAGCACAATTTATATATTTAAATAGGACATGTTTTAATGGATTATATAGAGTAAATAAAGCCGGAAAATTTAATGTTCCAATGGGAAGCCATAAAAATCCTACAATATGTGATGAAGAAAATTTAAGAAATTTATCAAATTTAATACAAAATGTACAATTTCAATATGGAGATTATAAAAAAAGTATGGAATATGTAACGGAAAACACATTTGTATACTTTGATCCACCATATAGACCATTGAATACAACATCAGGTTTTACATCATATACAAAAGAAGATTTCGATGATGATAATCAAAGAGAGTTAGCAGAATTTTATAGAGAGCTAAATACACAAAACGTAAAATTAATGTTAAGTAATTCAAATCCAAAAAATACAAACAAAGAAGATACTTTCTTTGACAATATATATCAAGGATTTAATATAGATGAAATATATGCAAGCAGAATGATAAATGCAAATTCAAAAGGAAGAGGAAAAATATCAGAAATATTAGTTACAAACTATAATACATAATGGAGTGTGATAATGTATACTGGAAAATATTATATGGAGGATGAACATTTTAAATTAATAAAAGGTGACACATTTAAGGTGTTGAAAAAGTTTGAAGATAAAACAATAGATACCATATTTGCAGACCCACCATATTTTCTATCAAATAATGGAATAACATGTAGTGGCGGAAAAATGGTAACTGTCAATAAAGGAGAATGGGATACATCTGATTCATTAAAATATAAACATAAATTTAATAGAAAGTGGATAAAAGAATGCTATAGAATATTAAAAGACAATGGAACTATTTGGATAAGTGGAACACTACACAATATTTATTCTATAGGCATGGCACTTGAAGAAGAAGGATTTAAGATTATTAATAATATAACATGGCAAAAAACAAATCCACCACCCAATTTATCCTGCAAAACATTTACACATTCGACTGAAACAATATTATGGGCAAGAAAAGACATAAAAAAGTGCAAATATACATTTAATTATGAATTGATGAAAGAAATAAATAGTGGGAAACAGATGAAAGATGTTTGGACAACAAGCTTAACAAAGCCATCAGAAAAGAAATGTGGTAAACATCCAACACAGAAACCATTAGAAATATTAGAAAGAATAATATTAGCTTCTACAAAAGAAAATGATATTATATTAGATCCATTTAGTGGGAGTGGGACAACTGGAATTGCAGCATATAAATTAAAGAGAAATTATATTGGAATAGAAAAAGAAAAACAATATTTAGATTTATCAATTAAAAGATATGAAGAAGTAAAGGAGGCAACAAATGAGTAGAAATTTTGAGGAATGGTTAAGTAATTTTAAATTTAGTATATCAGGATATAAATATTATATAGATTTTGAAAAAGTATACAGAAATGTAGAAAATATTAAAATAGAATTAAATATATTAAATTCACTTATCGGAAGTAAAAAAATAGAAGAAGACTTTGAAAACGTTATAACAAAATATCCAGAAACTTTAAAATGTATACCAATTTTGCTTGCAGTAAGACAAATGGAGATATATGCACAAGATGAAAATGGAACATTCACATATAATTTTAAAAATAAAAACTATAGCATAGAACAGTACAAAATTTTTATGAGAGAAACAGGGCTATTTGAGTTGCTAGAAAAACATATAGTCAATAATTTGATTGACTACTGTCTAGGTGTTGAGACAGGACTAGATTCTAATGGTAGAAAAAATCGTGGTGGACATCAAATGGAAGATTTAGTAGAAAATTATATAAAAAAATCCGGAGTTAAAGAATATTATAAGGAAATGTACTTGACTGATATAGAGAAAAAATGGAATATAAATTTATCAGCAATATCAGGTAATGGTACATCAACTAAAAGATTTGATTTTGTTGTAAAAACAGATAATATGATCTATGTAATAGAAACTAATTTCTATGGTGGAAATGGCGGAGGCTCAAAATTAAACGAAACAGCAAGAAGTTATAAAATGATATCACAAGAAGCTGATACAATCGAAGGAGTAACATTTGTATGGTTCACTGATGGAACAGCATGGAGAAGTGCTAGAAGAAATTTAGAAGAAACATTTAATGTAATGGAAAATATTTACAATATAAACGATATGGAAAATGGCATAATGACTAAAATATTTAAATAGAAAGAGAAGAAAAATGGAATTATCAGAAGGTAAAAAATATAGAAACAGAAACACAGAAAAATCTATTATGGATATAAAAATAGATAAAACATATACGATATATGTTTTTAGAGGCTCATTATCTCAAAATGATATAGTTATTAAATATAGTAAAGATGGAAAGAGAATGAGAACACCAAAACATATACATTGGGTAATAGATATGTTGTTAAAAGAACAAAAAAATCATAAAGATGTTATATCTTTTATAAAATGTATGCAGAAAACATGGGATGAAATTATAGGATTAGAAAGTAATAAGTATATAACATTAAAGGAAACATTATTACATTATAAAAACAAAGTAGACAAAGAAATATCAAGTTTAACTCTAGAGGGACGGAGAGTATCCAATTGATTTTGTTTTAGTTCTACTGCTATTACTTATGATTCAGGAAAAAACAAATAGAGCGGATGCGTATATGTTTAAACAAATATTAGATGAACTATTGAAAGATAATATGGACATTTTTTCAATTGTGAGTACATCTACTTTTAGAGGAAGATAATAATTAAAGATATAAAAAAGATTGAGGGGGCAACTTTTATTAGTTGTCCCTTTATGCATTTTAGAAGGAGGAATTAATTTGAAAAATCAACCAGAACAATTTAAATTAGAAGAAACAACAATATGGTCTTTTGAAGAAAGAGGAAGTTGGGCAACTCATAAAGGGGATTACAGAGGTAATTGTCCACCACAAGTTCCTAGAAATTTGATTTTGAAATATACAAATGAAGGAGATATAGTATTAGATTCATTTTGTGGAAGCGGTACTACAATGATAGAAACAAAGTTACTTAATAGAAAAGGAGTACGGAATAGATGTGAATGTAGAAGCTCTTAAAATGGCAAAAGAAAGAATTAGTTTTAAAAGCAATAACTTATATGAACCAAAATTAATAAGAGCAAATTCAACCAATTTGAAAGGAATCGTGCCGGATAATTGTATAGATTTTATATTTGCACATCCACCGTATGCTAATATTATTAAATATAGCAAAGATATTAAAGAAGATTTATCAAGATTAGAATTAAATGAATTTTTAAATCAAATGAATTTGTTTTCAAAAGAATGTTTTAGAATCTTAAAGAAAGATAAATTTTGTGCAGTTTTAATTGGGGACATTAGGAAAAATAAAAATGTTATTCCATTAGGGTTTTATATCATGAATATTTTTATTCAAACAGGATTCACATTAAAAGAAATAATTATAAAGGAGCAGCATAATTGCAAAAGAACTAGTTATTGGAGTCAGAATATAAATAGAGATTTTTATTTGTTGGAACATGAATATATATTTATTTTTAGGTTATAATATTCGACATTAAACGACAAATTACACCCGTAGACAAAGTTTGACAAAATATGGTATAATATTACAAGAAAATACAAAAGAAAAATGGCCTATACTCAAATAGGACATTTTTCTGTATATGGGGGAAATATGTTAAATAAAAGTAGCAATGAAACGGGATTTAAAGAAACTTTTGAAATGAAGCATTTGAAGGATTTAGAATTACCAAATGAGAACTATTTGAAGATATATGCATTACCAATATCAAATAGTAAATTTGATTATAAAAACCTTAAAGAAATAGTGGCTAATAATATAAAAAACTATGTGTATTCTAGAAGAGAAATTAAAGAAGCTATTGAAAAAAATGTAGCAGATGGACTATATGCAAAGGCACTAAATAAATTTAGAAATATAAAAAATGAAAAAGATAATGGTAGTGGATCTGAGTTGGGAGAAATTTTATTGTATTTATTTATGGAATGCGATTTAAAAGCTCCTAAAATATTAAGCAAAATGGAATTGAAAACTAATAAAAATGATTATGTTAAAGGTGCAGATGGAGTGTTTTTACATTCGTATAATAAAGATGAATACAAAGTCTTTGATTTAGTGATCGGAGAAGCAAAAATTGAGAATCAAATATCTAAAGCAATATCTGATGCAATAGATTCTATAAAAGATCATTTAGAACAAGAAGATTTTGAAGTGGATTTGGTTAATGAAAATATATTTAAAGAAAAATTTGATATAGAAGAAGCTGAAGAGTTGAAAAAGATTATTGTCCCTTCAAATACAAAGCCTAAAGATATAATTACTAATAAAGCGTTTGGTATTTTTATTGGTTATAGTTTAAATGTAGATTTAAATGGAATTTCGAACATTGATGCAATAGAATTAATAGAAAAAGAAATAGAAAAAAATAGCGAAAGTATAGTGAAAAATTTAAAGAAAAAAATTAGGCAAAATAAATGGGAAAATTATTCTTTTTATGTGTATATATTGCCATTTAATAATGCAAAAGATGATAGAAAAGATATTATGAAATATATATTAGGATAGGAGAAAACATGGAATTAGGTGAATACATATATAGTGATATAGAAAAAAATACATATTTAATATCATTATACACAAATCTAATAAAAAAATATGCTATAAATATTTTTAAAATTACAGACATAGAAGGTGAAGTTTCTATAAATGTAAGTGATTTATTAAGATTTGCTGATATATTATCGAAATCAACAAATGACTTAAAAAAACAAAAACATAATAATATAGCACAAAACATTGTGGTATTATTAAAAGAATTATATCCTGAAAATGAAGAAGTCAAAAAAATATATGTATCTGTTTTAAATAATATAAGAAATTATAGAGGGATAAAAGAAAACAACTATTATAGTACAGATATTAGAGAATTCATAAGTCAATATATAGAAAAAGAACTATATAAAATAGAACCAAATGATGATGAAAATTATTTTGTGAGGGATCAAAAGAATATATATGATTCTCTTCAAAAAGAAAAATTTTATAGTTATTCTGGTCCAACATCAATGGGAAAAACTTTTGTAATAAGGAAGTTTATTATAAATCAAATAAAAAATAATTATAAAAAAAATTATGTTGTTGTGGTACCAACTAAAGCACTAATATCTGAAATTACAAGTGATTTTATTACAGAACTAAATAGTTTATTAAAAGAAAAGAATTACAAGGTTATAAATACATATAGTGAGACTAATGAAAATGATAAATATAATTATGTAATGATTTATACGCAGGAAAGATTGTTAAGCCATTTAATTAACAGCAGCATAAAAGTTAATTATGTTTTTATAGATGAAGCACACAAATTATTTTATAAAGATACTAGGACAATGTACTTTTATAAAATACTAGATATTTTAAGAAATCAGGATAATGTACCTAATATTTATTTTTCTGCTCCATTAATAAAAAATCCGAATGAATTTCTAGATTTATTACCCGAGATAGGGACTAAAAGTTCAAGTGTATTTGAATTTACACCAGTTAATCAGCAAAAGTTTATGATTGACTATAATAGTAAAAATATAAGAATTTATAATGATTTAAGTTCAAATTTTATTGAACTAGAATATGATAAAATAGAAAAATTTGATATTAATTATATACTAAATCAATTAGGAGAAAATAGAAAAAACTTGGTATATTGTGAAAGTAAGAAAGAAGCGATAAATTATGCTTTAGAATATTCTAAAAATAGAAAGCCTATAGAAGAAAATGAATATTTAAATAAAGTAAAAAAATATATAAAAGATGAGATACATGAGGATTATTGGTTAATTGATATGTTATCTAAAGGAGTTGCTTATCACATTGGATATATTCCAAATTCTATTAGGAAACATATTGAAAATTTATATAAAGAAAAAACAATAAACACGATATTTTGCACTAGTACATTGCTAGAAGGGGTAAACTTACCTGCTGATAATTTATTTATAAATGTGAAAGATAAGGCTAAAATAATATCAAATGAAATAGATTTTAAGAACTTAATAGGAAGAGTGGGAAGAATAAAGTATAATTTAATAGGAAATGTGTTTATTATACCAAATGGTTCTCCAAAATTAATGAATACTTGTACAGAATTGATAGAAAATGACGTTTCAGATAAAGAGCTGAGCATAAAAAAAGTGTTATCAACTATAGCTAAAAAAGAGATTATTAATAAATTAAAAAATGGAGATACATTAATAGAAAAAAGAAGTAAAACATATGATGAATATGAATCAACAAGATACATTATGAATAATTTAATAGATGATATAATAAATGATAGGAAAGGAATCATATATAAACAATTTGAAAAATTTATAACTAAGCAAGATATAAAAGAAATAAAGGAACAATTTAGAGAAAAAACTGTACCACAAGATTTACCAATAACAACAGATCAAATTGATACAGTTGATAAATATATTAAAGAAGATAAATTAGAATATCCAGAGAAAATAACATATAATAATGTATTAACATTTTTAAAAGAATTACATGAGTATTATAGTTGGAATATATATGAAGACAAAACAACAATTGGACATAAAAATAATTTGGCATATTATGCAGTAATATTACAACAATGGATGCTAGGATTTGGAATCAAACAGATTATACAACAAGCAATTAAATATCATGAGGATAATAATACTTTTTATGATATAAATTCTGGAATGAAAGTGGAATATACAGGTAGCTTAGAACAGAAAAATTCAATTATTAATGAAACTTTAAATGCAATAGAAAATATAATCTTATTTAAAATATCAAATTATTTTTCGAAATTCTCGTCTAGATATAAAGAAGTAAACAAAATTGATGAAATAGCTAATGATTGGTATGAATATATTCAATATGGAACGAATGATAAAATAGTAATAATGATACAAAAAATAGGTTTTAGTAGAGAAGCAGCATTAAAAATAAATAAAAAGGGATATTGGATTTTAGAAGAAGATAAATTATATATAAAATCAGATATATTTTTAGATAGTGACGAGTTATTAAGAGAAGAAGCTACAGCAGTTCAATTAAATAATTATTATAAATTTAAATAGATGCTACTTTTAGCATCTATTTAAATTTGTTTAACTAACATATTTTCTAACAACTCCGCACTAGCCCTATCAGTAGACTCCAAATCATGAACATAAAACTTCAAAGTAGTATCAGTACTAGCATGACCTAATTTATGAGAAACAGTCTTAACATCAACATTACCAGAAATAAGCAAAGTAGCAAAAGTATGTCTCAAATCATGAAAACGAATATGAGGAAAACCATTTCTAGCTAAAAAAGAACTAAACCATTTAGGACCAGTTGCAGGATTCATAATTCTACCATCAGCAGTAGTAAAAACATTTTCAGCACCATTCCAAGATTTACCCAATGCAAGTCTCATCTTACTTTGCTCACATCTCCATTGTTTAAGTAAATCAAAGCAAATACCAGGAACAACTATTGTACGAACACTTAAATCAGTTTTAGGACTCTTCTCAGAAGTAGGTTGGCCACTTAAATAATAAGCACTTCTATTAATACTGATTTTATAATTTTTAAAATCAATATCATCCCAATGCAAACCAACCAATTCACCACGTCTAAAACCAGTTAATATAGCAAGAATAACAAAGCATTTATATTTTATAGGAGCCTTTTCAAGTAAGACATTTATTAATCTTTTAGATGTTTCTTCATCATAACATGTCATTTTAGTACGTTTAAATTTAGGTTGAACAACTTTAGTACATGGATTATAAGGAACTATGTCCCATCTAAGAGCATTACTGAAAATACTTGATAATATTTCATGAGCACGATGTACACTAGCTGGAGATAAAGTTTTATAATTACCATTTTTGTCCTTTCTGTTAGTGGGTTTAGTTAGCAAAAAATTATACAGATTATCCAAATCCAAAGGTTTTATTTTATCAAGTCGCTTGTTACCTAAATATGGTAAAATATGTTTATTTAATTTTTCATTATAACTTTGGTAAGTTGTAGGTGAAAGATTAGGTTTTACATATGTTTCTAACCATTGTTTACTAAAATCATTTAATGTCACTTTTTTTGCAGAATATGTGCAACCGCCTTCAATTGAAGTAATAAATTTTGCAAGTTCTTTTTCGGCTTCCCTTTTAGATGAACAAGTAACAGTCTTATTGAAATATTTTCTTTTTCCATTTGAATCGAAACCATTACTAACACGAAGTCTATATTTTTCATTTCCCATATATAGAATGTTTCCTGCCAAATATATTACCTCCTACTTATTAATCCAATCTTGATTATCTTTCAGCCATTTTGAAAGTTCATCAATTTTAATTTTATTATCTTTACAAAGTTTATACATCTCTTTAGCCTTAGAAGCCCAATTAGAAAATAGTTTATCTACATTAGCAATATCCTTATTTCTTTGCTTTTTGGCATTTTGAGTTTTATATGCATTTCTATATAGCTTTGTTATCTCATCAGATTGAACAGAAAGTTCATAGCCAATATCTCTACAAGTCTTACCATTTCTAAAAACACGAGTACAATATATTTCATTACTTTTAGTTGTAGGAACAAAATATTTGCCACAATTTTTACATTTATTAAATTGAATATTTAAAGTAGCGGCTCTATATAAAATGAATAGAATAAAATCATGATAAGATTTAAAAGTATAAATTTCTAATGGCATTTGTAAATCATTCTCTATTTTAATTCCACTAAAAATTCTACATTTGAATGATCCCATTTTTGACAATTCATTACCTAAAGCTTTATATAATGAATCTGCATGATTATTTAACAAAAATTCAATTAAATATTTTTCAGTTGAATTAGCTTCTTCAAATAATTCAATTACAAAATTACCTAAATTAAATTCTTTAGTAACAGCTTTTTTTTCAATATCTATAATATAACATGTATCATTATTTATATATAGATGAATTTGCTTTGAGTTTTGTTTCATAACTATCTCCTTTTTAGACATTTTAAAATAAATTTCAAAAATGTCTTGACTTAAATTTGAATCTATTGTAACATATAGACATATTAAAAGTCAAGAACAATCTGTCGATTATTTCGAATAATTCCAAGGAGGTGAGAGTATGCAAGAAAAAACAAATATTCCAGAGTTATTAACTGTCAAAGAAATTCAAGAAAAAATGAGAATTTCAAAAGCAGGAGTATATAACTTAATAAATTCTGGACAAATTCCACTAGTAAAAATAGGTAATAGAAAATTAATACCTAAAAAAGAATTTTTAATTTGGTTAAAGAAACAGGAGGTGAACACAAAATAAAATGGATGAAGAAGAATTCTTAACAAAACAACAAGTAATAGAAAAATATAAACCGATATTTACAGAGTGGTCTCTTTCAAAATTAATAAGAGAAAGAAAAATAAAATTTGTAAGGATTGGTAGAAGAATATTTTTCACTAAAAAATCAGTAAACGATTTTATAAAATCTCAAGAAGAAAATAGCATTTTTAATGAAAGAAGGGATTTTCACATTGTATAAAATAAAAAATTGTCCTTTCAATTGGTACTTGAAAGAACAATATAATTGAATATAAAGGCTAACCAATATAAACAATCTCTAAATATATTATATACGATTAGCCTAAAATATTCAATAAATTTAGAAATATTTTAGGAGGGATACAATTGAATATATATGATGAAATTAGAAGTAAATTAACAAATAAACAAGTAGCAAGATATTATTTAGGTGAACCGCAACAACATTCTGGAAATAGTATTGGATATTGTTCGCCATTTAGAAATGAAAAGCATCCGTCGTTCTGGGTAAATGATGAAAAAGGTTTTACAGATTTTGCAGCAAAAGAGCATAGTGGTAATATGGTAACATTTGTAATGCAATATAAAAATTTACCAACATATTTTTATGCAGCAAAACAATTGATTAATGACTTTGGATTAAATATAGAGATAAAAGAAAATATGTCTTGCTTCAGTAAAAATAGAACAAAAGAAAAAATTACAGATTTAGTATTTGATAAAGGTAATAAACCGAAAGATATAAATTGTATGTTTGATATAATAGAACATACAAGCAAGCCAGATAAGAAAGAGGCGGCATATATAAAAAATCGAATACCTAATCTTGAAATAAAAAAATATTCATTAGATGAAATATTAAATAATATTGTAAAAGGAAAAACAATAATTCCATCAGGAATAAAGTCAAATGCAAAACAAAATTTTAAAGGGCAACAATTATTTTTAGTGGATTTTGATAACACAAAAAATGGAATAAAAATATGTGCAAATGAAAAAGAACATGCAACAATAAATAAATTACTAGAATATTGTAAGAAAATAGAGTTTATGCCTACATTTGCATATTATACATTTAGCCATAGTGAGGAACAACATAAATTTAGGGTTGGTTATGTTTTGGAAGAACCCATTGTGGATTATAAAACTGCTGAAAAAATCCCTAAAAAATTATTAGAAATATTTAAAGATTTTAATCCAGATACATCAAAACAAAATTTAGCAGATTTCTTTTATGGAGGAAAAAGTATAGAATATAAAAGTGATAATTATTATTGTCCAAGATTATTAGAAGGATATGCATATAATGATGAATTTGAAATATCAGAAGATAAGTATAAACAATATAATGATTCATTGAGACCTAATAGTTATGAATTTTCCAACAGAGGGTTGGTTAAGAAAATAGTAAAAAAGGATGTATTAGAAGATAAAGTAATAAGTAATTTTATTGCAATTCCAACAAAGTTTATTACATATAATGATGGAAATGAAACAAGGACAGATGTTACTTTAAAAACTATTTTAAATACAGGAGAAGAGTTGCCAAAAATAACACTAAATATAAAAGACTTTGAGAGCTTAAATTGGATTGCAAATGGAACATGGAACTTTGAGCCTAGAATAAGTCCAAATGGAAATAATAAAGAATATTTTAAAGATACATCAAAAATATTAAGTAAATTATCAACTAAAGAAATAATATATTCACATATGGGTTTTAGAAAAATAAATGGAAAATTACATTATTTATATCATGGTGGAGTAATTGGAGAGAATAAAGATATAAAAGTTGATTTAAGTGAGTCAGGACTAGAACAATATAAGTTTATAGAAGACCAGTTAGATTCAAAACAAATAAAGGAATGTGTAGAAACATCACTTAGTTTATTGAATGTAGGAAAAGAAACTATTATGGTACCATTATTGGGAACTATTTTTTTAGCTCCTTTGCAAGAAATATTTAGAGAAATAGAAATAGCTAATGGTTTTGTTACTTGGATACTAGGAGAAAGTGGAACACAAAAAAGTACTTTAGCAGCATTAATGTTATCACACTTTGGAAATTTTGAAAGAGATACAATACCTTGTGGGTTCAAAGATACGGTAAATAGTCTAGAAAAACAAGCTTTTATAGTAAAAGACAGTGTATTGTTAATAGATGATTATTATCCAAGTCAATCATTACAAGAGTCGAGAAAAATGGAAGCAGTTGCGGAAAGTATATTTGGAATGGCAGGAGATAAACAAGGGAGATCAAGAATGAAACAAAATGGTAAAGATATAAGAAAATCATATAGCTCAAGAGGAATATTAATGGCAACAGGAGAAAATTTTCCTAATTTTGCAGAAAGTAGAGTAGCTAGAAGCGTAATTGTAGAAATAGAAAAGGGGGATTTAAGATTAGATATTTTATCATACTTACAAGGGAATAAAGATAAGCTTAATATTTGCATGCGAGAGTACATAAAATGGATAATTGTAAATTATGATAAAATTAGAGAGCGAATAAAGATTAACTTCCATAGATATAGAGAAAAATTTAATAGAGATTTTTCTCATGCGAGAATACCAGAAAATATGGCATCATTGTATATAGGTTGTGAAATGTTTTTTGAATTTGCAAGAGCCAATGGTGTTATAGATACAACGATTATGACTGAATGGAAACTAATATGTTTTAATAGTTTGTTAAAATTAGCAAATAAACAAAGTATTAGAACATCAGATTCAAAACCAGATAAAATGTTTTTCTATGCAATACAAGAATTGTTGGCAAGTGGAGAAGCATATTTTCAAGTATATCTACATGAAAACCAAAGTAGTACGAATCCATATGCAAAAGTTTTAGGATGCTATGACAGTGAAAAAAGCATGTATTATTTAATACCAGGAACTGCATATAAATTAGTTGTAGAATATTATGAAAAACAAAATATTAAATTCCCATTAAATCCAGGAGCGCTTTGGACATATTTGAAGAAACATGGAAGCATTGCGATTGCTGAAAAAGATAGAAATATGATAAGAAGAAAAATTAACAATGAAAGTATAGCTGTAATTGCGGTACATCAAGAAATAATAAGTCCAGACTTAGGTAAAAATTCTATAAATAAAGAAAATGAAGAGATAATATTACCATTTTAGAAGCCTTTGATTAAAGGTTTCTTTTTCTGTTAAAATACTAGGAATTTTAAATAAAAAATAGTATAATACAAATAAATTCAGAAGCGGTATATAAGAAATGAATAAAAATCAATATGTTTATATATTAAATACCGAAATGAACAGAAAAAGGTGATAAAATGATTTATATAACAGGAGATTGCCACTCTGACTTTACGAGATTTTCAATGGATAACTTTCCTATTCAAACAGAAATGACAAAAGATGATTATGTTATTATATGTGGAGACTTTGGTGGAGTTTGGACATTTGAAAACGAGAGTGAACAGGAAAAGTATTGGTTAGATTGGTTAAATAAAAAGAATTTTACAACATTATTTGTAGATGGAAATCATGAAAACTTTACTAGATTATATAACTATCCAGAGAAAAAGTGGCACGGAGGAAAAGTACACAAAATTAGAGATTCAGTATTACATCTAATGAGAGGTGAAATTTTTGAAATAGATAATAAAAGAATATTTACATTTGGTGGAGCATCTTCACATGATATACAAGATGGAATATTAAATTTAGATGAAGAAGAAAAGATATATAATTTTAGAAAAAGAGGTGCATATTTTAGAATTAGAGATTACTCATGGTGGGATTTAGAATTACCAACAAATGAAGAGATGGAAAATGGAATTAAAAACTTAGAAAAAGTAAATTATAAAGTTGATTATATTATTTCACATTGTTGTCCAACAAGTGTACAAGCTATATTAGGTGCAGGAAAATATAAGAAAGATTGTTTAACAGATTATTTGCAGCAAATATCAGAAAAGTGTGAATTTAAAAAATGGTATTTTGGACATTACCATGATTATAGGCAAGTTAATTCGCAATATACATTGCTTTATGAAGATATAGTGCCATTGGAGTTTGAAAGTATATTTTAATCAGATAGGAGAAAAAATAATATGATGAAGTTAGAAGAATATGTTGAAAAAAGAAAAAAAGAAGATGGAATAAATGAATTTGATAAAAATAAAAAAGATGAAAATTTAAAAATATGTGTAAACTATATATTTGAATATTTTAATAATTATTTAGATATTACAGAACTAGAGGAAACAACAATAGCAAAAGAAGAAAAATTAGATAAATATCGTAAAAAATTAAGAGATTATGATTCTGAAATAAGAGAATGGTTAGTAAATATATATTCTGAATATGGAAACTTTTTAGATAAGTCAATAGGAAGAGGCACAAGGATAGAACAAACTTATTTTTATTTATTAAGTGAAGAAAGTGAATTCAGAAGTTTATCTTATGAGTGCTATGCTGAGTATATAAAGAGATTTCCATATTTAAAAGGGCAAGAAGAAATGTTATACAAATTTTTAAAAGAATATCATAGAGTGGAAAGTAATCAATCAAGGTGGAATATTCCATCGATAAATGAAGAAATAGATGAATGGATAGAGAAAACGAAAAATAAATATGGTGTAAATTTATGTGCTTTTGCTTTCGATTGGGTAAATTATTTTTATGAAACTCCAGAAATATGGGGAAGTAAACACAAAAAGAAAAATAGTGAATCATATAGAGGATATGAATATGATTATAAAAATGGAGATAATTTATTTAATATAGATTCATTATATAGGAACATGCCAAAGAAATCATTTACTAAAGGTAAAAAACAAGAATTTGAAATATTATTTATGTATTTTTGGTTGCACGAAATGGAAGGAAATGAACAAGATTGGGATGAATATATTGATAAAATAGATAACCATAAATAATTATAAAAGTATAATTTTCTACAAGTTTCGACAAAATATTTGATTAAATAATGTTAATATAATAGTTAAAAAGTATCGAAAGGATTTACTATGGAAGAACTAATTGAACTATTAAAACAAAATAAAGATAATGAAGCAAAAAAACTAATTGAAATTATGCTAAAAGATAAGAAACATGAAGAAGAATTTGCAAGGTTATATCATATGCTAGGAATGATAGAAGAACGAAAAGAAGAGAGAAATACTTTAAAAGCGAAATATTATTATGAAAAGAGTATTAATTGCATTCCGAGTTTTAGATTTTCATATTATAGATACGACGACTTAGAGGTTGAAGATAACAATATTGCAATAGGTTTTTTAAAAAAAGGACTAAAAGAATTTGAACAGGATATTGAATTATATAAAAGACTTTTTATTAGAGAAAGTAATAAAGAAAAGAACAAAATTATAGAGTATTTCTTAGAAAACAATATTGCAGATGAAAATATTTATAAAAGTTTTATAGAATATTCATATAGAGAGAAGAATTATAAAAGAACAGTAGAATTAATAGAAAAAGTGAAATTTAAAGATAAGTCAAAAGAGCATTTTTATTATTTGTTAAAAATATCAAGTGAAATATTGGAAAACAAAGAATTAGAAAATAAAGAAGAAATAATAAAAAATATAACAGATATAATTAATGAAGATATTAAGAATGAACTAAAATACTGGCACTATATTATACTATTATATTTGGAAGAAGATGAAGAAAATGTTAGTGAAATAATGGAAAAAATTCCAATAAAATGTCAAATAGAGGATATGTATTTTTGGGAAAATGAAATTGATGTTGATTTAAATGATTTATATATGAAAATTTTCGAAGAATTAGAGAACTCTTTTACGAATAAAAAACAAGCAAAAATAAGAATAATGAAAGGCTCATATTTAAATATCAAGATTAATAATGGAGAAGACATAAATTATAAATTAAAGGATATAAAGAATTTAATATCAGCTTTAAAATATTACGACTATGAAAAAGAAATATATATTCTAATATTTAATATGTATATAAATGTAGAAAAAAATTTTGAAGCATTTGACTTTGCAATAAAACAATATGCAGAGAATAGAATTGCTAGAGAAGTCTTTGGAAAGAAGAAATATGATTTTTATTTAGAATATACAAATAAAGAAGATTTAATAAAAATTGTAAATAGATTAATAATTATAAAGGATAATATTCAAAATTATGATATTTCAGTAGGAGATTTAATAAGGACTTTTATAGATTGCATAGTAAAAGAGTTATTCAAAAGAGATATGTATGATTATATAGATAGATTAGTAAAAGATATTAAAATTAGACACTTATTGAAAATGAAGAATATTTTTGAAATAGCATATTCTCATAGGGATAAAAATGTGGCAAGACAATTATATGAATATTTATTAGAAGAAAACCCTAATAATTCTGCATATAACAATAATTTAGGTGTTATCTATAAAGAAGAGGGAAATCTGTTTAAAGCTAAGGAGTATTTTGAAATTGCATCAGCATCAGATCCAGAGGATAATATTTCATCTTCAAATTTAAAGGATGTTAATAAGAAAATAAGTGATTTATATGAAGCATATGAAGAAATTCAAAAAGAAAAAGTATGGGTGCTATCAAAATTGGAATTATTATATGAGCAAGTAGAAGATGGCATAATAACATGTTCATATAATGAACGACCTAAAATTTTAAAGACTAGTCCAGAAAAAGCTCAAGAATTATTTGAGACATTTACTAATAAAAAATATATAGTGAAAATTAAAAGTCAAGATGATTGGGGAAGAAACCAATATAGATTAAATGAATTGGTAAGAGATTATCTTCAAGAAAGAATAGAGTATATAGAAGCTAATAAAGAATATGAAAATATTTCAGGAAATATAAACATTGACTATTTAAGTAGTATTGGATATACAGATGAATTAAAAAATAAAATAAGAAAAATAGAAGATAAAGAAATTGTTGAAATACTATTAAGAGATTTTAAAGAATGTGCAATAGCAATGGCAAGTAAACAAGAAAAAACTGCTATTGTATTATCAGGAAGCATGGCAGAGGCTTTACTAAATTATAAAGTACAAGAGAAGGGAATTAAAAATTATAGTTTAATAAAAGATGGTAAAGAGAGAAAAATTAAAGTTAAAGATATGGGATTAGCTGATTTACTAGAAGTTGCTCAAAAAGAATATATAATACATCAGACAGATTATCATTTGACACAATTTTTACGAAATTATAGAAACTTAATACATCCAAGTGTAGAGCTTAGAAAAACTATGAATATTGAAACGGAAGAAGCAGAATTAATATGGGGAATATTAAAAAAGATAATAAAAGATATTTTATAAAATACACATTATAATATGTGTATTTTTTACATCTTTAAGAAGTGGTTTCTTAGTCACACCTTGGTCACACTCTCTACAAAACTACACGATTTTAAACACAATTTAACACAAACAAAGCATCACCAATTTCACCGATTAACTTACTCTAACAAAACATAGCACAATTACACCAAACCCAGCAATATCAACACTTACGGGCTCATAACCCGAAGGTAATTATAAAAGTAAAAATATAAGTTGCTATTTTTGTCGAAAAATATAATCAATCTACAGTATTCGACAAATTCTGCAATAAAAAGTTGATATAATACTCAAGGGGGATACATATGAGAAAAAATAAAACAAAAATAATATCAATTTTTATAATTGTTATAAGTATTATATCAATAGGAATTAACACTTATGCACATTCTGGAAGAACTGATTCAAACGGAGGACATAGAGATAATAAAAATAAAAGTGGGTTAGGAAGTTATCACTATCATTGCGGAGGATATCCAGCTCATTTACATAGTAATGGAAAATGTCCGTATTCATCAAGCTCATCATCAGACAAAAGCGGAACATCAAATTCTTTATCTTCAGGTACAAAAACCACCAAAACGACTACAAAAACAAAATCATCCAATATTGATGTAACAAAAATACAGATTAATGAAGATATTGGAAGCCTTGAGGTAGGAGAAAGCAAGATATTAACAGCTACAATAACACCTAGTAATGCAACTAACAAAAATATTACATGGAAATCAAGTGATAAAAGTATTGCAGAAATTAGTATAACGGGAGAATTAACTGCAAAAAAACACGGAACTGTAGATATAACAGCAACTAGTTCAAACGGAAAAACGAGTACAATAAAAATAAATATAAAAGAATCACAGAAAGTAGAAGACAAGACTATAATAGAAACATCTACAACTAATAAAAACAACGATAATACTACAGCAAATAAAAAAGAGGAATCAAACGTATTAGATGGAATTTTAGTATTAGGATTATTAGGAGGCGGAGGATATTGGGGGTATAAAAAATATAAAAAGCAAAAACATAATAACCAATGTACTAAAAAGTAGAAAATGAAAAATCACTAAAGGTAGTAGCAATATATAAAAAAATATGATAAAATACTACCAACATAAAACTAATATAATAAAAGGGAGAAAAAATAAAATGAATAGGAAAGAAAAATTAAAGGAAGAAATAAAATTTAGAGGCTTCGGCTGCAACACTATTACAACGAGATAATTGCTACAAGTTGTAATAGTATATAGGTAGCAAATATATCTCGTTATACTTAAAATAAATAAGATAAGGAGATATAAAAAATGATAGAGATAGAATTAAACAATGTGAAAAAGAATTATGGCCTAAAAAATATTTTAGATGGAATAAACTTTGAAGTAAAAACAGGAGAAAGAATAGCGTTAATTGGAGAAAATGGTTCTGGTAAATCGACTGTTTTAAAAATAATAAGCGGTGAAGAAAATCAAGACTTTGGAAAGGTTAATATTAGAAAAGAATCAAATATAGGATTTTTAAAACAAGTATATTCAAATGAAAAGGATAGCTTGAACGTTGAAGAATATCTAAAAAGGAGTTTTGAAAAATACTTTAATATAGAAATTAAGTTAAAAAAATTAGAAAAAATAATGACAAATCCTGACCAAGATATAGAAAATGCAATAAAAAAATATGGAAGATTGCAAGAAGAGTATATTGCTTCAGGAGGATATGAATTAGAAGAAAAATTCAAAAAAATATGCTCTGGATTTAAATTTAGTGAAAGTTTTTTAAACAAACCATATAATTCTTTAAGTGGTGGAGAAAAAACAATTGTAAACTTAGCTAAAATACTTTTAAAAAATCCAAGTATATTGCTTTTAGATGAACCAACAAATTATTTGGACATAGAAACATTAGAATGGTTAGAAAATTTCCTAATATCGTATAATGGAACGATACTTTTGATTTCACATGATAGATACTTTTTAGATAGAGTAGTAAATAAAATAATACTATTAGAAAAAGGTAAAACTTATATATATTTTGGAAATTATTCATACTTTGTTAAAGAAGATGAACGAAGAACTTTAGCACAATTTGAAAAATATAAAACTCAAACAAAACAAATAGAAAAAATGAAGGAATCAATAAAAAAATTAAGAAGTTTTGGGCAAATTGAGCAAAATGAATCATTTTTTAAAAGAGCTAAATGTATAGAAAGAAGACTGGAAAAATTAGAGATAATAGATAAGGTAAGTGTAGAAAAAAGAAAACTTCCAATTAATATAAATTCAACAAGTCGAAGCGGAAAAGATGTATTAATAATCCAAAATTTAAATAAAAAATACGGAAATAATATAGTATTTAATAATTTCAATATGGAAGTATATTATGGTGAAAAAGTTAGATTGATAGGCGAGAATGGTTCTGGTAAATCTACATTAATAAATATTATTGTGGGTAAAGATTTAGATTTTACAGGAAACATAAAAATAAATCCTTCTGCGAAAATTGGATATATACCCCAAGAAATAAAATTTCAAAACGAAAAAGAAACAATTTTTGATTATTTTTCAAATGAGTATAATAAAACTCAAACTGAAATAAGAACGTTTTTAGCTAAATACATGTTTTTTGGAGAAAATGTTTTTAAAAGGCTAGAAAATTTATCAGGGGGAGAAAGAGTAAGATTATTACTTGCAAAACTAGTAATAAAAGAAACTAATTTTTTAATATTAGATGAACCGACAAATCATTTAGATATTGGAACAAGAGAAGTTCTAGAAGAAACATTGCAGGAGTATAAAGGAACAATATTATTTGTATCGCATGATAGATTTTTTGCACATAAGTTAGCACAAAGAGAAATAAAACTTGTATAAACGAAAATTAAATATGAAGAAAAACTTACGCATAGGTTTAAAAAATTAGCACCTTCTTATGATATATCAAAAATGTCATAAGAAGGTGTTTATATGTTTATAAAAGATTTACTAAAAATTAATCTATTCCAAGTATTCTTTTTGCATATTCTATATCATTTGAATTAGCAGTCCTAATACCTTCCAGCTCATATTTATAGCCTGCATCTATCCATTTATATTTTCCCATATCATGATATGGAAGTAGCTCAATTTTTTGAATATTTTTCAAACTAGATAAAAACTCTCTTAATTTAACTAGATCTTCTGTTCTATCAGTAATTGTTGGAACAATTACTTGTCTGATCCACATTGGTTTATTAATATCACTTAAATATCTTGCAAAAGCAAGTTCTTTTTTATTTGATGTTCCAGTCAAACTTTGACATATTTCATCATTAATGCACTTTATATCTAATAAAAATAAGTCTGTCATATCAATTAATTGCTTCATCTTTTCATTTAAGTCCACATTTCCAGAAGTATCTATTGCTACATGTATATTTTCGTTTTTTAATAAAGTAATAAGTTCTATTAAAAAACGGTATTGCAAAAGAGGTTCTCCACCACTAATGGTAACACCACCACCAGAAGTTTCAAAATAATTTCTATACTTTAAGATTTTATTTACTACATCTTGAGCGGTATAAGCTGTACCACAGTTTGTATCCCAAGTGTCGCGATTCTGGCAGTATTTACATTTCAAAGAGCAACCTTGCATAAAAACAACAAAGCGTATACCAGGACCATCAACAGTACCAAATGTTTCAAATGAATGGATTCTTCCGAGTATATTTTCCAAAGTTATCTCACTCCTTTATATAAAAATTGCAGAAGAAAGATTTTCCTTCTTCTGCATAAAATAGAAATTAAATTCTTTCATGAATAGTTCTATGGATAACATCTAATTGTTGTTCTCTAGTTAATTTTATAAAGTTTACAGCATATCCAGATACACGAATAGTAAGTTGTGGATATTTCTCTGGATGTTCCATAGCATCTTCTAATAAAGCACGGTTAAATACATTAACATTAATATGATGACCTGTTTGCATAAAGTAACCATCTAACATACTAACTAAATTATTTACTTGAGTTTTATCATCTTTTCCTAGCGTATTAGGTGTAATTGCAAAAGTAAATGAAATACCGTCAGATGCATATTCGAATGGAAGTTTTGCTATTGTATTCATAACTGAAAGAGCACCTTGAATATCTCTTCCATGAAGAGGGTTTGCTCCTGGTCCAAAAGGTTCTCCAGCTCTTCTACCATCTGGAGTATTGCCTGTTGCTTTACCATAAACAACATTTGAAGTAATTGTAAGAACAGATAGGGTAGGAGTTGCACCTCTATAAATTTGATGTTTTTGAAGTTTTCTCATAAATGTTTTTACTATATCAACTGCAATTGAATCTACACGGTCATCGTCATTTCCGTATTTTGGAAAATCTCCTTCAACCTCATAATCAACAGCAAGACCTTGTTCATTTCTAATAACTTTTACTTTAGCATATTTAATTGCAGATAATGAATCGGCAACAACAGATAACCCAGCAATTCCACATGCCATTGTACGATAAATTTCTCTATCGTGTAATGCCATTTCTAATGCTTCATAAGAATATTTATCATGCATATAATGAATTGCATTTAGTGCTTTTATATAAATTTTTGCAACATAGTCCATCATTACATCAAATTTTTCTATTACTTCATCGTAATTTAAATATTCAGAAGTTATAGATTCAAATTTTGGAGCAATTTGCTTTCCTGAGTTTTCATCTTTTCCGCCATTAATAGCGTAAAGTAAAGTCTTGGCAAGGTTTGCTCTCGCACCGAAAAATTGCATTTGTTTACCAATTTTCATTGGAGAAACACAACAAGCAATTCCATAGTCATCACCTAAAGTTATTCTCATTAAGTCATCGTTTTCATATTGAATTGCAGAAGTGTCTATTGATATTTTTGCACAGAAATCTTTAAAACCTTGTGGTAAGTTTTTAGACCATAAAACTGTTAAGTTTGGTTCTGGTGCTGGTCCTAAATTAACTAAAGAATGTAGTACACGGAAAGAGTTTTTAGTAACTAATGTTCTTCCATCAATTCCCATACCACCAATACTTTCTGTTACCCAAACAGGGTCTCCACTAAATAGTTCGTTATATTCAGGTGTTCTTAAGAAACGAACAAGTCTTAATTTCATTACAAAGTGATCCATTAATTCTTGTGCTTCTTCTTCTGTAAGAATACCTTTTTGAATATCTCTTTCAATATATATATCTAAGAAAGTAGATGTTCTTCCAATACTCATTGCAGCACCATTTTGATCTTTTACAGCTCCTAAATATCCAAAATATAACCATTGAATTGCTTCTTTTGCATTTTCTGCTGGAACTGAAATATCAAATCCATATTTAGCAGCCATTTTCTTTAAATCTTCTAATGCTTTAATTTGTTCTGATGTTTCTTCACGGCTACGTATAATATTTTCAGTAAATTCATCTGTATTTAAAATTTCTAAATCAACTTTTTTTGCTTCAATTAACTTATCTACACCGTAAAGTGCAACTCTACGATAATCACCAATAATTCTTCCACGGCCATAACCATCTGGAAGACCTGTTAAAAGGTGAGAACTTCTTGCTGCACGGATGTCTGGTGTATATACATCAAAAACACCATCATTATGTGTTTTTCTAAATTTATGATAAATTCTAGAAGTTTCCTCATCAACTTTTAGACCATATGCTTCACAAGATTTTTCAACAATACGAATACCACCATTTGGCATTATTGCTCTTTTTAGTGGTGCATCTGTTTGAAGTCCAACTATTTTTTCTAATTCTTTATTTATATATCCTGCTTCATATGCATTTACTCCAGAAGGTGTGGCAGTATCTGCATCTAAAACTCCACCATTTTCTCTTTCTTTTTCATATAAGTTTAAAACTTCATTCCATAATTTCTTTGTTGTGTCTGTTGCTGAAGTAAGAAAAGAACTATCTCCTTCATAAGGTTTATAATTTGCTTGAATAAAATCTCTTACATTGATTTCCTTTGTCCATTCACCATTTTTATTGAATTGATTCCATTGTTTAAAGTCCATAATAACCTCCTATAATATAATATTTTGTACAATTTATTTTGAATTATGATTTTTTCGCTACAGATAATAATAACATAAGCGTAAAAAAATGACAATAAAAAAGACAAGAATTTTACAATTTTCTTGCCATATAAATTTTTGTATATATTTCATATTAATTTTTAAATTTAATTAGTCTTTATTTACAATTACCTGAGCAATTTTATATATTAATTTTTGTTCTTCAGATGAAGAAGATTTAAGCAATTCACTAAATTCAGCATTTAAGTAATTTTTAGAATTTCCAGAGCTACCATTTAAAATCTGACCTTCAGTGATATTAAGTATATCACAAATTTGATTTAATCTTTTTAAATTGATATGAGAACTACCACGCTCAATTCTACTTAAAAAAGCTACAGATACATCTAACTTTTCTGCTAAGTCTTCTTGAGTTAAATGCTTATTTTGTCTAGCCTTTTTTATTCTTTGACCAATAATATTATAATCTAATGCCATTTGTTTCACCTCTACATAAAAAATAGCATCTAACAGTTTAAATTTACAGAAATCAGTAAGTTAATATAAATACATGTATTACAATATAGTATGAATAAAAAAATTGAAAATATTCATCATTATAATATAATTTGAAAAAAAGGAGGGACAAACTTGAAAACTATAGAAAATTTTAAATTTTACAAAAAAGAATTAATAATAGGTCCTATTTTTAAATTATTTGAGGCGATTATTGAAGTTACATTACCGTTTCTAATGGCTAAATTAATAAACAATATTGGTACTTGGAATTCTAAAGAAATTATATATTATGGTATTGGAATGCTATTTTTAACTATAATTGCAGTTTCTTTTGCAAGTTTTAGTCAGTATATGGCTGCAAAAGCCTCACAAGGATATGGAACAAAAATGAGAAATGATATTTATATGCAATTATTAAAATTAGACCAAAAGCAAATAGAAAAGTTCAATTCAAGTTTTTTAATAAATACAGTAACAAATGATACATTTCAGTTAGAAACTGCCATTGCAATGTTTATAAGGCTCGTAATTAGAGTACCGTTTATTGTTATTTGTGCACTTGCGATGGTTTATATTATAAATAAAAAATATGCATTAATTCTATTTGGTGCAACTATTTTACTTGGAATTTGTATATTCTTGATTGTAAGATGTGCTTCACCACTTTATCAGAAATTTAAAAAGAAATTAGATATACTAACTAATATAATAAAAGAAAATTTAATTAATGTTAGAGTTGTTAGAGGATTTATACAGGAAAAGCAGGAAATAAATAAATTTAAGGAAGTAAATGAGCAAACAAAAAAATACTCAGAGTTATCAAGTATAATATCTAATTTATTAAACCCAATTACAACAATTATATTAAATATTACAATTGTATTTGTAATTTATTTTGCAAGTTCTCAAATTCAAAGTGGAAGCCTTGAAAAAGGAGAACTAATAGCAGTTATTAATTATATTTCACAAATGTTACTTGCAATTGTTGTTTTAGCAAATTTGATTACAATCTATACAAGAGCGTATACTTCATTTTTAAGAGTAAATAAAATTATGAAAGTAGAGTCTAAATTAAAAAGTGGACGAATATGTAGAATAAACGAAAATGCGATTGCTATTAAGGTGCAAAATCTTAACTTTTCATATTATGACGAAAATGTATTAGAAAATATTAATCTAGAAATAAAAACAGGTGAAATAATTGGGATAATAGGTTTAACAGGAGCTGGTAAAAGTACATTGCTTAATTTAATATGTAGAAATTATGATATAGATTCAGGAAAGATTATTTTATTTGGACAAGATATAAAAAAATACAATTTAGAATATTTAAAAAAAGAAATAGTATTTTTATCACAAAAACCAGGATTTTTTCATGACACTATAAAAAATAACATTTTACTTGGAAGAGAAGATATAAAAGATGAAGAAATTTTAAATGCTATAAAAAAATCTGACACCTTAGAATTTGTAGAAAAATTGCCTAATAAAATGGATAATTATTTAGAAAAAGATGCAAATAATTTATCAGGTGGACAAAAGCAAAGAATTGCAATTGCAAGGGCTTTTATAACAAAGCCAAAAGTTTTATTATTAGATGATATAACAAGCGCATTAGATAGAAAAACAGAAAAAATAGTATTAAATAATATAATTAAATACGCAAAAGAAAATAAGATTACTGTTCTAATGGCAACGCAGAAAATATCTACATTAAAGTATGCAGACAAGATAATAGTTCTAAAAGATGGAAAAATAGAAAGCTTTGAGGAAAGCAAAAAAATAAATAATATTAGTAAAACATACCAAGAAATATATAATATGCAAAATAGTTAATAGTGGGTAGGTGATAATTTATATGAATAAAAAAATATATAGAAAATTTATATTCTATTTATGTATAATAATAGTATTTGGAATAATTTCTTCTGTAATATCTTTAATTGTGCCAAAGTTAATAGGAGATACAATTGATTATGTTATTAAAGAAAATGAAAATTCATACATTATAGAAAATGTAATTAAAATTTTTACCTTTTATGCATTAGTATTTGTTTTAGATGCTTTATCATCTATTTTAGTTGTAAAAGCCTCAAATAAATTCATTAAGACGATAAGAGATGAATTGTTTTTTAAATTACAAAATTTATCTATTAATTATATAGACAAAAATAGTAATGGAGAAATAATTTCATATTTTACAGTGGACGCAGAAAATATACTTATAGCAATAATGCAAGGTGTTCCAAAAATTATAAATGGAGCATGTATTATACTTGGCTCAATTATTATAATGCTTGGTATCAATTTTACTATGGGAATTATAACAATTTTTTCAGCACCTATTATGTACTTTTTATCTAAATTTGTTACTAATAAAACAAATCATATGTTTAAAAACAGAGCAGATATTGTATCTTACTTAAATGGTATAGTACAAGAAGGAGTTACATCGAAAAAGACAATAACAGATTTCAATTATCAAAGTACTTCTTTTAATAAATTTAAAAATGTAAATGAAAATTTGTATAAAGTAGGTAGAAAAGCACAATTTTACTCTTCACTTACAAACCCATTTACAAGATTTGCTTATAATATAACATATATAATAGTTGGAATTACAGGGGTCATTTTATGTAGTTTAGGAAAAATTACAATAGGTACAATTTCTAGTTTTTTTATATATGCCAACCTTTTTGCAAGGCCATTTCAAGAAATAACTTCAATTATTACAGAAATTCAAATTGCAATTGCTTCAGCTAAAAGAATACGTAAATTTTTAAGAAAAGAAGAGGAAAAGTATATTATCAAAAACTCAGATATAAAAATACAAGGAAGTATTGAATTTAAAAATGTTTCTTTTTCATATGAAAAAGGAAAAAAGTTTATTGAAAACATGAACCTTAAGGTAAGAAAAGGTGAAAAAGTGGCTATTGTGGGGAAAACAGGTTCTGGAAAAACAACAATTGCTAATTTAATAATGAGATTTTATCATATTAATTCTGGAGAAATTTTAATCGACGGAGAAAATATAGAAAATATTCCATCAGATGTACTTAGAAAAAATATAGGAATTGTTTTACAAGATACTAGGCTTTTTACAGGAACGGTAAAAGATAATATTTCTTATGGAAATAAGAGAGCTTCAGAAGAAAAAATTAAAAATGCAGCAAAGCTTGCAGGAGCTGATGAATTTATAATGAAGCTTCCAAACGGTTATGACACTGTTTTGAATAACGAATCAACATTATCAGAAGGAGAACTTCAACTTCTTACAATAGCAAGAGTCATTTTAACTAAGCCACCTATTCTAATTTTAGATGAGGCGACAAGTAATGTAGATATTATTACTGAAAATAAAGTCCAAAAGGCTTTTTCGAGTTTGATGAAAGATGCAACTACTTTTATTATTGCACATAGACTGTCAACTACAAAATCAGCTGATAGAATTATTGTTATTGAGAATGGAAATATTGTAGAAGCGGGAAATTATGAAGAATTAATGGAAAAAAGAGGAAAGTATTTTGAACTGTATTCAAGTTAAAAAGGTTGTTTTAAATATGATTTAAAGAGAATAAAAACAAAAAAGAATATATACAATGAATGTTGTAATATATTCTTTTTTAATAAATCTCATTTTAACTTTAAATTAAAGTTACGGATTACAAAAATTAATTTGTATGAATATAATATATTCTATAGTTCCTTACTATTTTCAGAAGTCATATTTAAGAACGGATACATTTTTTTAAGTGTTTTTTTATAATCCAAAAGTTGCACTAATTTACTTCCATTAGTATATTCATACATAAATGGTAGATTGTAACCAGCCTTGAAATCATTGTTTTTGTATTTTTTTTGGACCTCCTCTGGATTTACACATTTATATTTCCAGTGAGCAGTATCTCCAAATGTATCAGAATAGTCTTGCTTTATTGTTTTATACTGAACTTCAAACATTGGAAATTTATCCATTTGATAATCTACATGTTGTAAGCTATTAATCTGTTGTAAGCTATTAATATCTTGTATTGTATTTGCTTTTAAACAATAATATACATGTTTAGCGTTATGTGTCGGAACAGAAGAATTACTTGCCTTTGGTTTTTTTTCTCTAGTAACTGTTGCGTATTTAAGCAGTTCATTTTGCAAAATTTTAAGTTCTTTTTCTGTAGCACCGATAAATGTAATTCCAAATATATCATCCAATTTTTTTTGCTTTTCGGAATTATGATTATTTAAAGCACTTTTTAAAGACTTAATACGTGCTATGAATTTAACGTGTTCTGATAAAGTACCTATGGATTTTAATGACTCTATTTTAACTGCAAAGAAATTTAGCAGAGCGATAAATGGCTGTTTTTGCTCTGAAACATAATCCATATAAAGAGATGATGCCTCCATATCATCTGGTTTATAAATTTTATATTCATATTTTTCTCTAAAATCACTTTCATTTGACATAACAATACCTCCATATAAATATAATATAACATTATTTTACGAATATGTAAAATATTTTTAAATTTGTAATTATAATATTGACTATAAATAAAAAGAAAATGACGATTTTGTCTTGATTTTTTGTCGAAAATTATATATAATAGATGAAATTTTTGAAAATTGAAGGAGATGTATTAAAATGAAAAAAACAAAAATTATTTGTAGTATCGGACCTGCCAGCACAGCTCCAGAAGTAATGAGCAAAATGGTAGAGGTAGGAATGAATGTAGCACGTATCAACTTTTCTCATGCAACAATGGAAGAAAGAAAAGCTGTTGTAGAATCTGTACATAAAGTAAGAGAGATGACAAAGAAAAATGTTGCTATATTATATGATACAAAAGGACCAGAATTTAGAAGTGGAATGCTTGAAAATGATGAAATTACTCTAGTAGAAGGAAAAACAATTAGATTAGTAAAAGAAAATGTTTTAGGAAATGAAGAAAGAATTTCTGTAAATCATCCACAAGCAATTGACAATTTGAAAGTTGGTTCAATTGTTCTATTAGAAAATGGATTAATGAAAATTGAAGTAATATCTGTTGAAGAAGATGGAGTTACATGTAAAATCATAAATGGTGGTGTATTAGGAAATAAAAAGAGCTTAAATGCACCAGGTGTAAAATTAGACATACCATTTATTAGTGATATTGATAGAGAAGATATAATTTATGCTTGTGAACATGAAGGAGATTTTATTGCCCTTTCTTTTGTATCTTGCAAAGAAGATGTATTAGCAGCAAGAGAAATCTTAAAAGAATATAATAGAGAAGATATGAAAGTAATTTCAAAAATTGAAAGTACAACAGGTGTTGAAAATTTAGACTCTATTATAGATGTATCAGATGGTATAATGGTTGCTCGTGGAGATTTAGGTGTAGAAGTTCCAATGCAACAATTACCAAAATATCAAAAATTAATGATTCAAAGATGCCGCGAAAAAGGAAAATTTGTTATTGTTGCAACAGAAATGTTAGAATCAATGAAAAAGAGTGCAAGACCAACAAGAGCTGAGGTTTCAGATGTTGCAAATGCAGTACTAGATGGAACAGATGCTGTAATGCTTTCAGGAGAAACAACAGTTGGTAAATTCCCAATAGAGGTAGTTCGTTACATGGCTGAAATTTGTAGAGATACAGAAGAATACTATGACTATGATTATGAATTTGCATCAGAAAGAGAAATTAATATTACTGAAACAATTGCAAATAGTGTTGTAAATGCAGTAAGTGTACTAGATATAGATTTAATTATTGCATCAACTGTAAGTGGAGATACAGCAAGAAGAATTAGTAATTTAAAACCAAGATGTTTAATTCTAGCTGCAACAAACTCTGAAGCTGTTGCACGTTCACTTGCTTTAAATTATGCTGTTTATCCAACTATAGTTCCAGCTTCTGAAAGTACAGATGAAGTAATTTCTATTGCAAAAGAAAAAGCAAAAGAAATTATGGGAGTAAAATCAGGAGATATAATTGCAATTACAGGCGGATTCCCAAAAAACGGAGCAAGAACAACAAATCTATTAAAAATTGAAGAAGTCTAATTAAGAAAAAGTTTGAGTATCAAAATATACTCAAATTTTTTTTCACACAAATTTCACACAAAATGAGAAAAAAGGTATTGACAATACCACAATTTGGATATAATATATATTAAGTTTAGCAGTCAAACTAAAAGAGTGCTAAAAAGAGGGGCAAAAAAATGTTAGATAATCGTAAAAAAAGAATATTACAAGCTATTGTTGATGAATATATAAACACAGCAGAACCAGTAAGTTCAGGAAGTATTGTTAATAAATACGGATTAGATTTCAGTAGTGCAACCATTCGAAATGAAATGGCAGAGTTAGAAAAAGTAGGTTACCTAGATAAACCACATACATCAAGTGGACGTGTTCCATCAGCAAAAGGCTATAGATTTTATGTAGATGAATTAATAAACGAAGATGATATAAGCTTAGAAGAAATCAAGTATATTAGTTCAAAATTAGAAACAAAAGTAAATGAAATAGAAGAGCTAACAAAAATTGCAACAAATACAATATCCGAAATAACGCATTATACAACAGTAGCAATTGGCGCAAGAACTAATATGCAAAATATAGAAGAAATAAAATTTGTTTCATTAGGAAGCAGAATGCTTATGGCTGTTATTTTAACAGATAGTGGAATTATAAAAGAAACAATTATAAAATTTGATGAGGATCTTAAAGACGAACAGGTTGAAACCTTGAATTTTATATTTAACAATAAATTAAAAGGAAAACCATTAGATACAATTAATGGACCACTTGAAAAATATATATTTTCAGAAATGAATTATAGTTTAAAAGTTATCAAACCAATAATGGAGCAAATTAATAAAGTTGTAAACGAAGAATCCAAAATATATCTAGAAGGGGCAAACAAGTCATTTGATCTTCCTGAGTTTAAGAGCTTAGAAATGGCAAGAAATTTTATTAATGTATTAGACACAAAAGAGTTAGTACTTGATATATTAGATTCAGGACTTGCAAATGATATAAATGTTTACATAGGAAATGAGACAGAACATGATGAACTGCGAAACTTCAGTATTGTAACATTTAAACACAAAATTGCAAACAAAGATATTGGAACAATAGGAATTATAGGTCCAACTAGAATGAATTATTCAAAAGTAATTTCTGTTATGAAATATATTAGTAAAAAATTAAATGGATATTAAGAAAGTGAGGGATAATATGCAAGAAGAAAAAGAAAATGAAGTTAACTTAGAATCTAACCAAGATTTAAAAAAATTAATGGAGGAAATTGATAGTAAAAAAGCTGAAATAGAAGAAAAAGATGATAGACTAAAAAGATTAATGGCAGAATTTGATAATTTTAAGAAAAGAAGTCAAAAAGAAAGAGATGTACTTTATAATTCTTTGGTTTCAGAAATTTTTCAATCATTATTACCAGTAATAGACAACTTAGAAAAAGCAGTATCTGCAAAGACAGAAGATGCTGGATATAAACAAGGCGTTGAAATGGTGCTTAAACAATTTCAAGATGTTCTTAATGCAAATGGCATAAAAGAAATTGAAAGTGTTGGAAAAACATTTAACCCCGAATTACACGAAGCAATCGGAACAGTTACAGATGAGTCTTTGGGTGAAAAAGAAATTAAAGAAGAATATAGAAAAGGCTACATTATTGGAGATAAAGTAATTAGACATTCACTTGTAGTTGTAGCCAATTAATATAGCACAAAAGATGATAGAAAAAAATAAATTTTGAAAGTTAAAATTAGGAGGAATGAAAAAATGGGAAAAATTATAGGTATCGATTTAGGAACAACAAATTCATGCGTTGCAGTTATGGAAGGTGGAGAACCAGTTGTAATTCCAAATGCGGAAGGAAACAGAACAACACCATCAGTAGTTGCATTTTCAAAAAATGGAGAAAGATTAGTAGGTCAAATTGCAAAACGTCAAGCAGTTACAAATCCAGATAATACTGTAATTTCTATAAAAAGAAAAATGGGAACAAGCGAAAAAGTAAAAATTGAAGGTGACGAATTTTCACCACAAGAAATTTCAGCAATGATTCTTCAAAAATTAAAAACAGATGCAGAAAATTATTTAGGACAGAAAGTAACTCAAGCTGTAATCACTGTACCCGCATATTTTACAGATAGCCAAAGACAAGCTACAAAAGATGCAGGAAAAATAGCTGGACTTGAAGTATTAAGAATTATAAATGAGCCAACAGCAGCGTCGCTTGCATTTGGTATGGACAAAGAAGATCAAGACCAAAAAATCATGATCTATGATTTAGGTGGAGGAACATTTGATGTTTCTATCCTAGATATAGGAGATGGTGTATTCGAAGTTTTAGCAACAAGTGGAAATAACCACTTAGGTGGAGATGACTTTGATCAAAGAATTATAGATTACCTAGTATCAGAATTCAAAAAATCAAATGGAATTGATTTAAAAACAGATAAAATGGCAATGCAAAGACTAAAAGAAGCAGCTGAAAAAGCTAAAATCGAGCTTTCAGGAATGCAACAAACAAATATTAATTTACCATTTATTACAGCAGATAGTACAGGACCAAAACACTTAGATGTAAACTTAACAAGAGCTAAATTTGAAGAATTAATCAGTGATTTACTAGAAGAAACTAAAAAACCAGTATTACAAGCATTAAAAGATGCAGGAATAACTGCAGATGCTCTTCATAAAGTATTATTAGTTGGTGGTTCAACAAGAGTTCCAGCGGTTCAAGATATTGTTAAAAAAATAACAGGAAAAGAACCAGATAAAGGAATTAACCCTGATGAATGTGTTGCAATTGGTGCAGCAATTCAAGGTGGTGTTCTTTCAGGAGATGTAAAAGACTTAGTATTATTAGATGTTACACCTTTATCTTTAGGAATTGAAACATATGGTGGAGTATTTACAAAATTAATCGAAAGAAATACAACAATACCAACTAAAAAATCACAAATATTCTCTACAGCAGCTGATGGTCAAACAAGTGTAGAAGTACACGTATTGCAGGGTGAAAGAGAAATGGCTGCATATAATAAAACACTTGGAAGATTCCAACTATCAGGAATTCCAGCAGCACCACGTGGAGTACCACAAATTGAAGTAACATTTGATATTGATGCTAATGGTATTGTAAATGTAAAAGCAAAAGATTTAGGAACAAATAAAGAACAATCAATCACAATAACATCATCAACTAATTTAAGTGATGAAGAAATAGATAAAATGGTTAAAGAAGCAGAAGCAAATAAAGAAGCAGATCAAAAACGTAAAGAAGAAGCAGATGCTAAAAATGAAGCAGAACAATTAATTTTCCAAACAGAAAAATCAATTAAAGATTTAGGAGATAAAATTGATGCAAAAGATAAAGAAAAAGCAGAAGGTCAAATTAAAGATTTAAAAGAAGCACTAGAAAAAGATAATATCGAAGATATTAAATCTAAAAAAGATGCATTACAAGAAACTGCAATGGCTTTTGCAACAAAAGTTTATGAAGAAGCAGCAAAACAAGCACAAGAATCACAAGCAAGTGAAAACACAAATAACGAAGAAAAAAAAGATGACGATGTAATCGATGCAGAATTTGAAGAAAAATAATAAAAAGTTTAGGAGTTCTTTTCAGAACTTCTAAATTTGTTTAATAAAAGGAGAAAAATATGACTGAAATTAAAGATAGAAGTATGATTGAAACAAAAGATAAATGGGATTTATCATTAATATATAAGACACAAAAAGATTTTGAAAATGAATTAGAAATTACAAAAAACTTAATATTAGAATATAGAAAAAAATATGAAAATCATACAATGGATAATGCTAATATTTTCTATAATTCAATAATAGATAGTCTTGAAATTTCAAGAAAACTAGATAAGCTTTATGTTTATGCTAGTATGAAAAGTGATGAAGATGTATCTAACAATGATAATCAAGAATTAAAAAATAAAGTAATTAACTTATATGATTTAGCAACCGCTAATATGTTTTTCGTAGACACAGAACTTTTAAAAGAAGATTATGCTAAAATCGAAAAGTTTTATCAAGATGAACCAAAATTATTAGAACATGAAGTTAATATAAAAGACACTTTTAGATATAAGAAACATACTTTATCTGATATTGAAGAAAAACTCCTTTCTAATATTTCAAAGGCTTTTGGAAATGATGAACAAACATATGGTTATTTAACAGATTCTGATATGACCTTTGGAACAATTAAAAATGAAGACAACAAAGAAGTTGAACTTACAGATACTAATTATAGTATTTATATCAAATCAAAAGATAGAAGAGTACGTAAGGAAGCTTTTGATGCCTTATATAACCATTATAAACAGTTTAAAAATACTATTACATCTACTTTTGATGGAAGTATAAAACAAAGTGTTAGTATAGCTAAATTAAGAAAATATAATTCAGCTTTTGAAGCGTCACTTTTTAAAGATGAAATAAGTATTGATGTATATAATACTTTAGTTAATACAATACATGAAAATTTAAATATTTTTCACAAATATTATGATTTAAAAAAGAAAGTTTTAAATCTAGATGAATTTCATTTATATGATGTTTACGTAGAAATGGTTAAAGATTATGATAAAAAATATTCTTTTGATGAGGCAAAACAAATAGTGATTAATGCTTTGAGTGTTTTAGGAAATGATTATATTGAAACTTTCAAAAAAGCTTTTGATGAAAAATGGATAGATATTTATCCTAATAAAAATAAAAGAGGCGGGGCATATTCTGGAGGAAGTTATGATACAAAGCCTTATATTCTTTTGAATTATCAAGGAACATTAAATGATGTTTCGACACTTGCTCATGAAGGTGGACATTCAATGCATAGTTATTACACAAGAACTAATCAACCAATTCAATATGGAGATTATCCAATTTTTGTTGCTGAGGTTGCAAGTACTGTAAATGAAATATTACTAGCAAAATATATGCTTAAAAATAGTACTAGTAAAGAAGAAAAATTAGTTATTTTAAATCAATTATTAGAACTATTTAAAGGAACAATTTACCGCCAAGTAATGTTTTCTGAATTTGAAAAATATGCCTATGATTTAGTTGAAAACGATGATGTTATTACATCTGATAAATTATGTGATAAGTATTACCAATTAAATAAACTTTATTTTGGTGATAATGTTGTCGTTGATGACTTAATCCGTTATGAATGGGAGAAGGTACCACATTTTTACTATAATTTTTATGTATATAAATATGCTACAGGAATATCAGCAGCTTGTAAGATTGTAGATGGTATATTAAATAATGAAAAAGATGCCCTAGATAATTATTTGAATATGTTAAAAAGTGGTAGTAGACAAAATCCATTAGATACATTAAAAATAGCAGGTGTTGATATGACTGATAAAGAAGTTTACGAGAGTGCTATTAAAATGTTTGATGAAACAATTGAAGAATTTAAAACTTTAATAGAGAAGTAAGGTGAGTTTATGAATAAAAGAGATTATTATGAGGTTTTAGGTGTAGATAAAAATGCTAGTGAAGCGGAAATAAAATCTGCTTTCCGTAAACTAGCTAAAAAATATCACCCTGATGTATCAAAAGAACCTGATGCAGCTGAAAAATTTAAAGAAGCACAAGAAGCTTATGCAGTTTTATCTGATGCTAACAAAAGACGTCAGTACGATCAATTTGGTCATTCTGCATTTGATCAAATGGGTGGAGCTGGTGCTTCAGGATTTGATTTCTCTGACTTTGATTTTTCAGATATTTTTGGTGATATTTTTGGATCTGGTTTTGGATTTGGTGGAAGATCATCTAACCGTTCAAGAAGAGGAAATGATACATTAGTTAGAATCGATTTAACTTTTGAGGAGGCCGTTTTCGGTTGTAAAAAAGATGTTAAAATTGACACAATGGTAGAATGTGATAGCTGTAATGGAAAAGGTGGACATGGTGAAAAAACTTGTCAAACATGTCATGGCAGTGGTCAAGTAACAAGTGAGCAAAGAACAATTTTTGGTTCTTTTGCAACTCGTAGTACTTGTCAGACTTGTCATGGAAAAGGAGTTACATATGATACCAAATGTTCAAAATGTCATGGAGAGGGAAGAATTCGTGAAAATAAAACAGTAGAAGTAAAAATACCAGCAGGAGTTGATACTGGAAATAAATTGAGATTAAATGGAAAAGGTGAAGCAGGAGTTAATGGTGGCCCCAATGGCGATTTATATTTAGAGTTCAAAGTAAAAAGTCATCCTTTATTTGAAAGAGATGAAAATGATGTTTACTTAACACTTCCAATCACCATTACAGAAGCCGTTTTAGGATGTAAAAAGGATGTTCCTACTTTAAACGGAACTGTTAAATTATCAATTCCAGCAGGAAGTAAAACTAATGATAAACATCGTTTGAAAGGTAAAGGAATAGCTGATCCTCAAACCGGAAGAAAAGGGGATATGTATGTAATTATTGATATTCATATTCCTAAAAAGATATCTCGTGATCAAAAGAAATTATTTG
>ERZ827478.310-NODE-310-length-54789-cov-7.682282_pt1 | contig 54789 bp, 49 predicted proteins | sample MGYA00519705_ERZ827478 | MGnify/ENA primary metagenome ERZ827478 (study PRJEB31778, sample SAMEA3449318) | human gut metagenome | biome: human gut; feature: human-associated habitat; material: faeces | place: United Kingdom | collected 2010/2012 ...
TAACAGTAATGTGCGATACTTCAAATACTACAGAATATACACTATGTGGAACAACAGGAGAAACAGCAGTAACAACAAATAAATATTCAAAATCAGGAATAATAAGTGGAAAAACAAGAATTACGCCTGGAACAACTAGTGATTTCCGTGAGCCGGACCTAGTAGTTGGAAGTGGAACAGAATATGATGCTAGTGATACGTCTAGTGATACATATTATAAAACAATATTAGGAAAAACAGGAACCAAAGAGCAACTAGCGCAATTATTTGTAGATGAATATAAAGCAATGATAGAAAGTGTAAGTAAATATGGAGGCTTTTATATAGGAAGATATGAGTTATCAGGAACAGTAACAGAGCCAACAGAAAAACCAGAAAAAACATTAACAAAGACAGATTGGTATAATTTATATAATGCATGTAGAAGTTCAAAATTACAAGCAAGCGACAAAGTAAAAACACAAATGATATGGGGATGCCAGTGGGATGTAACGATGAATTGGCTAATAAGTTCAGGAGCAAAGACAAGTGATGAAGTAAATAAAGACTCAAGCACTTGGGGAAATTATAGTAATTATAATACAGCAAATAATTATACAGAAGGAACAGCAGGATATGAAAAAAATGCAGGTTCACTACAAAATACAGGTTCAAGTGAAAATTGGAAAGCAAATAATATCTACGACCTAGCTGGAAATGTATGGGAGTGGACCCAAGAGGCGAGCGGCGATGTCAGCCGAGCCATTTTTGGAGGCTGTTACCGCAACGATGGCTCTAGCAGTCCAGTTTCTAGCCGTAGCGAAACCTATCCAGGTAGCGACCTCGGCAGCAGCATACGGTTGTCGTCCTACTTTAATAATAAAGTAACACGAGAGTATAAATTTAAGTGTGTAAAATCAAAAGAAATTTTGATTATGCACACTTTTTTGTGTGCAGGAAAGAAGGAAAAATGAATATAAGAAAAATAAGTGTTAATGAATTTAAAAAAAGAAGATTTGAAAGGAGTTATATATCGGTATACATAGTAATAAAGCCAATATCAGTAGAAAATGAACAAGAAATAGAAGTAAAAAATTTATGTGTAATATATGGATTTACAGCATTAGGAGCCAGAAGGATAATAGCAATATATTTTGAAAATACAAAAGATAACAGATTTTGGTTAGGTGTATTTGAAGATTTAAAAGCAAGAAATCTTCAAAATATAATGTTTCTTGTAACACCACAAAATAGAAATATTGAAAGATGTGCAAAAATTATATATAATAACATTGAAATAATAAGATCACCAGAAGATATAATGTCAGCAATAGATAGATATTTTGCAATAAAAACATCAAGAACATTAGAAATACAGTTAAAAAATTTAATATTAGCAGACGACATAGAAAAATGCGAAGAGAATATAGAATTATTTAAACAACAATATTTGCACAACCAATTAGTATTGGAAGTGTTTAAAAGACAAGAAGAAGATATAAAAAAATTGTATAGATACAATTATGATATAAGAAAATTATTATATCAATATTATGCAATAAGAGAAATTAAGAGACATATAAACAGATTAAACGAAAGACAACCATTACAAGAAAATATAGATAATGTAATAGAACATTTTATAGAATATATAAGTTCATTTGAAAGAGGCTTAACATATTCAAAAAAAGGCTGGGTAAGGCTTATGAATATACTTTATGAGATATATCCAAAGAAAATGGAGGAATATTTATAATGAAAAGAAATAATAAAAAATTAGATTCCAAAGATCCAAGATATATGACAGAAGAACAAGAGCAAATAGTAAATTTAATACTTAGTAATAATGAATTAAAAAGTGGAAAAGATGTATCAAATATATTTAATGAACTTAGAGGAAAAGTAATACAGAGATTATTAGATGCAGAAATGGAAGAATTCTTAGGATATGATAAAAGTAAGCATGGAGAAAAAGAAAGCAAAAATAGAAGAAACGGATATACATCAAAAGCCAAGAAAGTAAAAACAGATACAGGAGAAATAACAATATGTCCCCCAAGAGATCGAGAAGGAAAATTTGAACCACAAATAGTAAAAAAGAGACAAAGAGTATTAGAAGGATTTGATGAGATAGCAATAGCAATGTATGCCAAAGGAATGAGCTTAAAAGATATAAGTGAAATGATACAACATATATACAAGGTAGAGCTTAGCATAGAAACAATAAGTAAATTAACATCATCAGTAAGCGAAGAAGTACAGAAATGGCAAGAAAGACCATTAGAGAAATTTTATCCATTTATATATGTAGATTGTTTATATGCACCAGTAAAAAGAGATTTAATAAGTGAAAAAGTAGCAATATATGTAATGCTTGGGATAAACAAAGATGGCAAAAAAGATGTATTAGGAATATGGATAAATGAAAATGAATCCGCAACATTTTGGACAGAAGTATTTGAAGAAATAAAAGCAAGAGGAGTCGAAGAAATATTATTTATATCATTAGATGGATTAAGTGGACTTTCGGAAGCAATAGAGAAAATATATCCAAAAGCAAAAACGCAAAGATGTATTGTTCATATAGTGAGAAACATATATGGAATATTAGACAAGAAGAAATCAAAAGAAATAATAGGAGATTTAAAGAAAATATACACAGCAAGTAACGGAAACAACGCAAAATTAGAATATGAAAACTTTATCGAAAAATATAAGTCAAACGAGAAATTAATAAAAAAATTAAATAGTGTTATAGAACACATATTTAATATATTTGAATATCCCATAGAAATAAGAAAGATAATATATACAACAAATCCAATAGAAAGCTTAAATAGTAGTTTAAGAAAAGTAACCAGAGGAAAAGGCTCATTTATAAGTAAAGAAGCATTATTAAAAGTATTGTACTTAAGAATAAAAGACTTGGAAAAAAGCTGGTCAAAAGGAACAAGAAACTGGGAAAATGTAAAACACCAATTAATTGAATTATACGGTGAAAGGGTATTAAAATATTATTTTAATACATAAAAAATATATACAATAATACAAATTTGTTATATTATTGTATATATCTAAAATTAATTATAAAAATATGATTTTACACAGTTAAAATTAAACGCTCCTCTAGAGCGTAAAATTTTGTCGAACGATTATGGTTAAATTTTATCTAAAAGTATTGCATATTTTGAAATATATAGTATAATAGTAGATGAAAGAGAATCCAGAAAATCACAAACTTTCACTAGGAGATAGACAATCAAAGATTGTCAAAAAAAAACAGGCATTTCCCAGATGCCTGTTTTTCAATTATCGAAATAAATCGATAAAAAGGTACGAATTCACACAATGTTCATTGAATTATTGGGAAAATAATGATAAAATATCTTTGCAAATAAAAAGTTGAAAGGAACGTAAAAAATGAAAAAAGCCTTAGTAAAAGATAGTATAAGACAAATAAAAAACACTTTTAAAAGATTTTTATCAATTGTTTTAATAGTGTTTTTAGGTGTAGGCTTTTTTGCAGGAATAAGAGCTACAAGCCCAGACATGAAAGATACGGTAGACACATATTACGATTTGCAAGATGTAATGGATATAGAAGTTCTTTCAACATTAGGATTAACCCAAAATGATATAGAAGCCTTAAAAGATGTTGAAGGAATTAATGAGGTAGAAGGCAGTTATAGCTTTGATGCTACTGTAAGCAATGAGGAAAAAGAATTTGTTATCAAAGTCAAGGCAATGCCCGAGAATATAAACAAAATCAAGTTGATGAACGGAAACTTTCCACAAAATAGTGATGAGGCAGTGGTGGAAGAATCGTTTTTAATTGGTACAGGATATAAAATTGGGGATTATATAGAATTAAACCCAGAAAAATTAGAATTAGGGCAAGACGAAAATACAGACGTAATAAATGAAAAGAAGATAAAAATAGTAGGAGTTGTAGAATCTCCTGAATATATATCTAGATCAAGAGGAACAAGTAAATTAGGTGCAGGAAGCATAAATTATTATATGTTCATACCAAGAGAAAACATTAATATGGATGTATATACAGTTGCATATATAACAGTGAGTGGGGCAAAAGAGCTTGCAACGTATGATCAAGATTATAAGGATTTAATATCACAAGTAAAAGATAATGTAGAAGCAATTTCGGATGAGAGAAAACAGGCAAGATATAACGAAATTATAGAAGAAGCAAATAAAAAATTAGATGATGCACAAAACGAATATAATGACAAAAAACAAGAAGCAGAAGAAAAAATAAATGATGCTGAAAATCAAATTGAAGATGCGAAAAGACAAATAAGAAATGCGCAAACAACATTGGAAAATAACATAGCTAGTACAAATAATAAATTTAAAGATGCAGACAATCAAATAAAAGAAGCAGAAAGTCAAATACAGAATGCAAAAACACAATTAGAAAATCAAAGACAACAAATAGAAATGATGCCCGAATCACAAGAAAAAGAATATGCAAAACAACAATTAGAATTGGCAACAAAACAGATAGAACAAAATGAAGCAAGTTTGAGTAATCAAAAAGCAGAACTAGAAAGTAACAAGAAGAAAGCAGAAAATGAATTTGCATCAGCTAGAAGAAAAATAGAAAACTCAAAAACAGAAATCTCGGAAAATGAGTCAAAGCTAGAAGACTCAAGAAAAGAGGTAAATGAAAAATTAGAAGAAGCACAGCAAAAAATAAATGATGCAAGAGAAGAAGTAAACAAAATAGAGAAACCAACGTGGTATATATTAGACAGAAACTCTAACTATGGATATGCAGAATATATACAAGACACAGACAGAATAGCCAATATAGCAAAGGTATTCCCAGTAGTATTTTTCCTTGTTGCAGCATTAATTAGTTTAACATCAATGTCAAGAATGATAGAAGAACAAAGAACTCAAATAGGAACACTAAAAGCACTTGGATACAACAAAGCGCAAATATCAATGAAGTATATAATTTATGCACTTCTTGCAACAATAATTGGTGGAGTAACAGGAATGTGTGTAGGATTTAAGTTACTTCCGAGAATAATTACAATGATGTATCAAATGATGTATACTCTACCAGATGCGGACTGTGTATTTAGACTAAAAATAGGAATTGTAGGACTTGTATTTGCACTAGTATGCACAATAGGAGCCACAATTTACACTTGCATCAAAGAACTAATAGAAAAGCCAGCAACACTAATGTTGCCAAAAGCACCAACCCCAGGCAAGAGAATACTATTAGAAAAAATAACATTTATATGGAAAAGAATGAAATTTACAAACAAAGTAACAGCAAGAAATTTGTTTAGATACAAGAAAAAGTTTTTAATGACAGTGATAGGAGTAGCAGGCTGTACATCATTAATAATAGCGGGTTTTGGAATAAGAAACGCCATTGGAAATATGATACCAGATCAATTTGGTGAAATATTTAAGTATGATGGGACTGTTAGCTTAAAAGATGACCTAGATCTAGAAGAAATAGCAAATGAAGAAAATAAAGTAAAAGATATTGAAAAAGTATCGAAAACATTAACTTGTTATATGACAGCAGTGGAAACTACTCAAATGGAAAGTACACAAACTATAAATCTGATGGTGACAGATAAAATAGACGATTTAAAAGAATTTGTAAATCTAAGAGCTAGAAATAACAAGAAGAATGAGTATACGTTAGGAAATGATTCTGTAATAATATCAGAAAAACTTGCAAAATTATTAAATGCTAATGTTGGAGATAAAATAACAATAAAAGATACAGACGACATAGAAAAAACAGTAACAGTTGGTAATATAACGGAGAACTACATATATCATTATATGTATATGTCAAGCGATTTATATAATTCAATATATGGAGAAAATGAATATAAACCAAATACGATTCTAATAAAAGAAGAGCAAGGAATTACACTAGATGAAGAAGATGATATAGGAAAAACAATTCTAGCAGATGAAAACAATGTAGTAGGAGTGACTTTCTTATCATCAACCAAAGACGTATTCTCAATGGTAATGGATAAAATGCAACTAGTAGTATATATTCTAATAATTGCAGCAGGGCTACTTGCATTCGCGGTACTATACAACTTATCAAATGTAAATATAAGCGAGAGAATAAGAGAACTTGCAACAATAAAGGTACTGGGATTCTATAACAAAGAAGTGTTTAACTATGTAGCAAAAGAAACAAGAATACTAACAATAATAGGAATATTACTAGGCCTTTTGGGAGGATATTTCCTAGCAATGTATGCTGTAAAAACTTGTGAATTAGACATGCTTATGTTTGATTACAATATAGGAATAATGAGTTTTATATATGGAATAGTAATAACAATAATATTTGCAGAAATAGTGAATATTGCTGTAAATCGTACATTAAAGAAAATAAGTATGACCGAATCGTTAAAGAGTATAGACTAAATTATTGGTAAAATTTGCTAAAAGAGATATAAAAAGTATTGACACAATACCTGAAATAGAGTATAAACTAACAGCAAAAATTATGGTTAACTATGATATTATTTTATCGTAGTATTAATTGGAGAAATCCTATTTATTACTTTATTTTTAGTTACTGAACGCAATTGCGATTAGAGTTGTGCTTGCACAATTTTCTAATAAATATTATGCAATAGGAGGAATCTATCATGGATATGAGAACGGCAGGTAACTAAACAAAAGACAAAGGCTAATTTGAAATTCAAATTAGCCTTTGTCGATACTATTAAACTTTAAGGAGGTAAAATGCGAAATTATTCTTCAATACGGTTGGAAGTGACTTCCAAATGCAACCTACAATGCGAATATTGTCATAACTCTGAATACAGTAACAGAAAGGATGATATGACGACAGAGGAAATCCTGCAATTAATACGGGACATAAAAAAACGATATCCAATAAATAAAATCCTTCTCACGGGAGGAGAACCTCTAGTAAATAAAGACATTTTTAAAATCATTGAGCAAATAAGTATGTTAGGAATTAAAGCTGATTTGGTCTCGAATGGTACATTACTTACAGAAAAGATAGTAAGGCAACTTGAAAGATCAGGACTGCAAAGAATTCGACTTAGTGTTGATGAGATTGGAGAAACATCGGAATTACGTTCTACCGCAAAACCAAATGAGATTTGGCGCATTGCTAGAATGATAAAAGAGGTATCTAATATTGAAGTTTGTATTCATACTGTTTGCTCTCCAACCAATGTTACGCAGTTGTTTGATGTCTACTTGATGACGCTGAATGTTGGAGCGAAAAGATGGAGAGTATTTGATTTGGGATATCAAGGAGGCACCACAAAAAACAAAAGTAAATTTAGCTTTGATACGTATTATGATGGACTAATTGAATCTACAAAAAGAATCTTAAAGCATTATTTAACAAATGGTTTACAAGATGTCTTGGACATTGAAATAAATAATATATTTAGAACCATGATGCTTAAGATGCAGTATGTGGAAGGAAGAGTAGATATCAAGAGAGCATTAGAACAAAGAATGGTATCGTCGCCATGTGACTATGTTGCAGATCATCAGTTATCGATTAGAAGTAATGGTGTAGCGACTTTATGTCAGTATTTCCATAATACTATTTTTGATTTCGCAAGAAATGGTTTTGATGTTGAAAAAACCGTTTCAAATGAAAAGAGTGTTATTGAAAATGAACTGATGATGAGCGACTTAAACTATTGCTCAAAATGTAAATATTGTTTAGTATGCAATAGTGGTTGTAGAGCACGTGCAGAATTCTTAACAGGAGATATAAAGGAGGCTGATCCAGGAGCTTGCTATTTGTTGCCAAGAATTCATGAACAACTTATTGTTCTGCTGCCAGAAGAAACACAAAAAATTTACAATTCTTTTGTGAATAAGGATGGGTTAAATCCAAAATATAAAAGAGAGGATTTAATAAGATTTTTAAGATCAAAAGGATATTGAAATGAAAGAATATTCAATAGGTTTCAGAATGAAATTTGATAATATTGAGCCAGAGAATATTGCAAAATCTGTAACAATCTTTTTAGCTAGATTTGATAGGTACGAGATAAAAGTTACAAGTGATATTATATATTCTGGAAAAATATATCAACTATTGAAAATTTCTGAAAAATTAGCAAGTGGAAGATATTCTTTACATCTTCCAAAAGATGTTCTATATAATGAACGGTCGTATGCAGAGACAAAAAAGCTAATAAAAATGTTGCAACAGTATAGAAGCATGAGACCAGTTCACTTAGTAACACATATTCCATATGGTGAGTACTTAAAATATTTGAATTATATTCTAAGTATTTCAGAAGAATTACCTAAAAACTATATATTGCTATTAGAAAATGAAAGTGTAGATAGATGCAATTTTAAGTATCTGAGGCAGATTAATGAATTGTGTGCATTGATACATAGAAAGAAAATTGCAAATGTTGGAATATGTTTGGATGTAGGGCATTTACTGTTTGGAGCTTGTAAGGAAAAAATCACACAAAAATGTTGTTTAGATGAATTGAAAAAAATGTTATGGATTATATCTATGATTAAACAAATTCACATACATGATTATTTTTGTGAGGACCATTTACAATTGGGACAAGGCATAATAAATCTAGAAGAGATATCTGAATTTATTGTGGAAAATGAATTAAGAGTTCCTATTATCATTGAAACTACAGTAAGAAAACCAGAATGTGATGGAATGAAACAAGTTTTGCTGATGAGGCAAACTTTAGGAAGATATTAAGGAGATGTTTTAATGATAATAAGGAGAATTCAAGAAATAAATGCCATAATCCCATTGCATGAAGAAATTTTTAATAGAACTTTTCCTATTTCAAGTTATTACAAAAAATGTAAAACCAATGAGTTATATATTTTTGTATATGAAGAGGAATCAAGATTAATCGGTTATAGCATTATTGTTGATCAAAAACAAGAAAAAAATATGTATGCTTGGTATGGAGGTGTTTTACCAGAATTTCAAGGAAAGAGGATAACTCAGATTTTTTTTGAAGAGCTGATAGAAACTGCTAGAAAAAAAGATTACTCTTCTGTGACCGTGGCAAGTAGCAATATTAGACCACATATGCTAGTATTAGCAATAAAAATGGGATTTGATATTTGCGACTTAAAAAAAAGAGAAAATGGCGAGGGAAATAAAATTTATTTCAAGTACAAAATATTCCCAAAACATATTGAGACTATTTTGTTGGAAGAGAATGGTAGGTGGCTTAAACCAGTAGAAGTAGAAGAAAAAATTGTAAGAGCATATAAAAGATGTAGTACTGCATTTAAGTTTGAGTATACAGGAAATTTAGATACTCTTGGATATGCTTTAAAGTATTGTAATAGTTTTGCTAATAGACCTAAAATATTGATTGAAACTGACAGATGCATACCAATATCAGACTTAATCAAAGTTATTCAGCAATATGAAGGAGAGGTAGAAATAATAAGAAAATAAAGTAAAAAAATTATCCTATACATTGTATGGGATAATTTTTTTTGATATAATAGTTTTGGAGGTTGATATTTATGGCAGAATTGACACATGTATATTTAATTAGACATTCTGAGCAATTAAAAATAATGAACAAAATAGTAAAAAATGAGGAAAGTCAAATAAGTAACGAAAAAATAATATTATCTGTAGAAGGAGAAAAGAAAGCACAAGAAATTAGTGAATTAGAAGAATTAGATAAAATAGATACACTATGGTCTAGCAATTATGTCAGAGCTATTGCAACTGCTAAGTATATAGCGAAACAAAATAATATAGAAATTAATATAGACGAAAGCTTTAATGAAAGAAAGTTACGGGGATTTGGAACAACTAAATGAGTTAGGAAAGCATAAACAAAATTCTTTCACGATAGAGCAGATGCTAGATGAACACTTGAAAAATGTTGGAGGAGAAAGCAGAAAAGAAGTAACTGACAGAATGGAGAAAGCATTTAATCGTATTTTATCTGAAAATTCTGGAAGAAACATAGCTATTGTGAGTCATGGAGCTTCTATTAAGTTCTTATTGATGAAGTGGTGCAGTTTAAATAAAGACAATCAACTTGAGTTTAAGAAAAAAGAAATTAAACTGAATTCTCCAGGAGTATTAAAGCTAGTATTTGATGATGAAAATCTAGTAGAATTAGCTCAAATAGTATAGAAAACACAACTAAATTATTGGTAAAATTTGCTAAAAGTCTTGTAAATACGGGCAAAACGTAGTATAATAAACAGGCAATAAGCAAGGAAGGAAGAGATAAATGGCTTACATAGAATTTAAAAACGTAGTCAAAGAATATATAGTCGGAGAGAACAGCATCAAAGCATTAGACAACGCAAACTTCGAAATAGAGAAGGGAGAACTAGTTGTAATAGTAGGACCAAGTGGAGCTGGAAAAACTACAGCACTAAACGTTTTAGGTGGAATGGACAATGTAACTTCAGGAGAAGTCATAATAGATGGACAAAGAGTTGACAAATATTCGGAAAAAGAACTAACACATTATAGAAGAGAAGACATAGGATTTGTATTCCAATTCTACAATTTAGTACAAAATCTAACAGCACTAGAAAACGTAGAACTTGCAACTCAAATATGTAAAAAGCCACTAAATCCAAAAACAACAATAGAAAAAGTAGGACTAAAAAATAGAAAAGACAACTTCCCATCACAACTTTCTGGAGGAGAGCAACAAAGAGTTGCAATAGCAAGAGCAATAGCAAAAAATCCAAAAATATTATTATGTGATGAGCCAACAGGAGCGCTAGACTATAATACAGGAAAACAAATACTAAAATTACTACAAGATACATGTAGAAAAGAAAAAATGACAGTAATAATAATCACACACAATAGCGCAATAGCGCCAATGGCAGACAAAGTAATACGTTTCAAAAACGGAAAAGCAGAAGAAATAATTATAAATAAAAAAACACAATCAATAGATGAAATTGAATGGTAAAGAACAAAGGAAATATAAAATATCATAAATAAAATATTTATATTTCCTTTTTGTGTGCTCAAAAACAATAAAATAAGTAAGGACATGAAAAATGAAAATAGCGTATATAAAAGAAAATCTTAGAAAAATCAGAAAAACAAAAAGTAGATTTATTTCACTAATGCTCATAGTAATGTTAGGAGTTCTATTCTTTTCGGGAATGAACTCTGTTTCGCCAGACATGGAAAACACTCTAAACCAATATCTAAAAAACAACAACGTATCAGATATACAAATAATATCAGCATTAGGGTTCTCACAAGATGATGTTGAGGAACTAAGAAAGCTAAATAATGTGGTAGAAGTAAATCCGGGATTTTTATATGATGTAATTTTAGACCATGATGGAAAAAGACTTCCTGTTAGATTGAATTCCATAGAAAAAGAACAAGACGTCAATAAAATGCAAATAATAGAAGGAAGAAATATTGAAAACGATAAAGAATGTTTAGTAGACGAAAGACTAAGCACTATTTATGGTTACACGGTGGGAGATAAGTTAGTATTCCAAAGCGGAACAGAAGATGATATAAACGAAGAAATAACAAATACAGAATACACAATCGTTGGAAAAGCTAGAACACCAGCTTACATATCAAAATTCTATGGTTCTACAAATTTAGAAAACGGAGAACTTATGGGATGTGTGTATGTTTTAAAAGACGTATTTAAATCAGACATATATTCAAATATATATGTAAAAACAAACATATCAAATGACATATTAAAAACTAGTGATGATTACAAAAAAGAGCTAGAGCCAATAGTAAAACAAGTCGATAAATTAGGAGAGACAAGAGCAAAAATAAGGTATGAAGAAATATACAAAGAAAATGTTGAAAAATTGCAAGAAGCAAAAGACAAACTTAACGATGCAAGAAATGAGTTGCAAGAAGCAAAAGATGCTTTGTATGATGCAAGAAATCAATTAAACGATTTGGCAAAACAGATATATGATGGAAGCGTAACATTAAGCCAAACAATAACTAGCACAGATGAGATATTCAAAAATTATGATGAAAAATTAAATACTGCAAAGTCAGAGATTGAAAAAAACACAAGTGAATTAAATGATGCAGAAAAACAAATAGAAGAAGGAAAGCAAGCCTTAGAAAATGCAAAAAAAGAATATCAAGAAAGCGAACAGCAATTACAACAACTGGACAATCAAATCAATCAAATTCTTTATACATTAGCAAGCATGGATAAAACATCAGGAGAATATGCCGTACTAAAAAGAAAGCTAACATACTTAGAAAACGTGTACTCTAAAGGCACTGAAAAATTAGCAGAAGCAAAGGAACAAATTGCAAAAAGTGAGCAAGAATTAAACTCAAAAATAAAAGAATTAGAGGAAGCAAAACAAAAGCTAAATATGGCTCAGGGGCAAATTGAAGCAAATGATAATGAGTTAAATATACAAAAAACAAGCTATCTTGTGCAAATAAATGCAAGCAAAAATAGCTTAAATTATTATCAAGAAATCCTTAGAAAAGGAAATCTAGAATATTTTGACAAACAAAAAGAATATCAAAAAGAATCAGAAAAAGCCATAAAGAAAATAGAAGAAAAAGAACAAGAAGTAAAAGACGCGGAAGAAACCTTAGAAAAATTAGATGGCAAATGGCACGTTATAGGGTTATATGACAACCAAGGATTTGTAGCATTTAAGAATGATCTAGAAAAAATAGGAATAATGGGAAAGGTATTTCCTGTAATATTCTTTGTCGTAGCTGCACTAGTCTCAATTACAACAATAGCAAGAATGATAGAAGAAGACAGAATGACAATAGCAACAGAAAAAGCGCTAGGTTACAACAAAATGTATATAGTAGCAAAATATGTGTTATATTCATTGTTGTCCTCAACACTAGGATTGATTTTTGGAACACTGATAGGAAGTTATGTAATAACAAATGTGTTATTTTCAGCATATAGATCATTATACTCTATTCCAGACTTATTAATGAATGTAAACATTACATGTCTGGCAATAGCAACAGTAATAACCTTTACATCAACAGTAGTATGTGCAATAATAGTTACAATAAAAGAAGTAAAAGGAAGCACTGCAGAACTAATGAGACCAAAAGCGCCAAGAGAAGGAAAACAAGTATTTTTGGAAAAAGTACCAGGATTTTGGGAAAGACTAAGCTTCTTATTTAAAATAAGTATAAGAAATATATTTAGATACAAACGTAGATTATTCATGACAATAATTGGAATAGCAGGATGTACAGCATTAGTGTATACAGGAATATCGCTAAAAAATTCGATAGACGAAATAGGTGGCAAACAATTTGGAGACATCAAATTCTACAACATGCAGATTAATTTAAAATATGACATGACAGATGAAGAAGTTGCTCAAGTAGTTGAAAACACTAGAAAAATAGAAGAAATTACAGATGCAAATGCTGTAAGAGAAAGATCGACAGATATTGTTGCAAATGGAGTGAATAAATCAATCTTCTATATGGTGGGAGAATCAGATGCGCTTCCAAAATACATAAAATTACAAAACAGAAAAAATAAAGAAAAAATAGACTTAACAGATGCTGGAATAATAATTACAGAAAAACTATCAGAAGAGCTAAAAGTAAAAGTGGGAGACACGGTAACACTAAAAAGTGGAGAAAAAGAAGGCAAAGCACAAATAATAGGAATTACAGAAAACTATTTATATAACTACATTTACATGACTCCTACTGTATATCAGGAAGTATATCATGAGCAAGTTCAATACAACGAAATACTAGCAAACACATTAGAAATAAACAACGAAAAAGAAAACGAATTAGCGCAAGAAATAAAAGAAGACTCAAAAATAAGCGGAATAGTATTAATGAGAGTAATAAACGATGAATACAAATCAAGCTTAGGCGGACTTTCTAGTATAGTATTCTTATGTGTGGGATGTGCAAGCTTACTAGCTTTCATAGTATTATTTAATCTAAACACAATAAACATAGAAGAGAGAAAAAGAGAACTTGCAACAATAAAAGTATTAGGATTCTACAATAAAGAAGTATCAAGCTATGTATTTAGAGAAAACATAATATTATCAATAATAGGAGGAATAGTAGGATTATTCCTAGGAATGTTAATATTAGGACCAATAATGAAAAGCGCTGAAGTAGAGACAATATATCTTCCAATAACATTAAATTTCTTAACATTTGTATTATCATTTGCACTAACAATGGTATTTACAATAGTTACAGACAAATTAATGAATAGAAGACTAAGAAAAATTGACATGATAGAATCGCTAAAAAGCGTAGAATAATCAAAAAAATAAGTATGCAAAATCAAAGAAAATTGACGGAGCATACTTTTATTTTTAACTATTATATGATAATATTATATTCGAAGAATTGTAGGAAGGAATGGAAAGTAATATGAAAATTGGAATAGATTTAGGTGGAAGCCATATAGCAATAGGACTTGTAGATGACAATCTAGAAATAATAGAAAAAAGAACATATTACATGAATGATAGAGAAGCAGAAAAATTAGAAGACTACATAGTAAAATCAATTAAAGAGGGAATAAAAGAAATAACAAAAAGCGCAGACATAAAACTAGATGAAATAGAACAAATTGGAATAGCTGTTCCAGGAAACCCAAAAGGCGGATGCATAAAAAATGTAGTAAATTTACAAATAGAAGAATTTAACATTGTGGAGCAACTTGGAATAAAAAATATACCAGTCAAATTAGAAAATGATGGCAAATGTGCAGCACTTGCAGAAAAATATAATGGTTCGCTAAAAGAATATAAAGACTGTGTGTTTTTATGTATCGGAACAGGAATCGGTGGAGCAGCATTTATAAATAATACATTTCTAAAACCAACAAGAAATTCAGGATTTGAATTCGGACACATGATAATAGAAAAAAATGGAGAACAATGTAAATGTGGTAACAGAGGATGCTTTGAAGCATATTGCTCAAAAAGAAAATTTAAACAAGAAATGCAAGAAATACTAAAAATAGACAGATATGTTGGAGCAAAAGAACTAACAGAAGAAATAGAAAAAAACATAGAGAAAAAAGCAGTAAAAGAGTTGTTAGATAAATACGTGAATAATTTAGCAATAGGAATATCAAATATCATAAATATACTAGAGCCAGAAGTTGTATGCATAGGAGGAAGCATGTCACACTATGAAGATTTGGTTTTAAATAAGTTAAGAGAAAAAATAAGTAGCGGAGAATATCTATTCAACAAAGAAAATCCACCCCAAATAATAGCGGCAAAAAACGGTAATGATGCAGGAATAATAGGAGCAACCTTGTTGTAGAAAGGACATTAAAATGAGTGTATATGAAGAAACACAAGCAATATTAAACACATATAAAATCCAAGCAAACAAAAGCCTAGGACAAAACTTTTTAATAGATGATTGCGTAATAGAAAAAATAATAGAATCTTCAAATATAGAGAAAGAAGATTTAATAATAGAAATAGGGCCAGGATTGGGAGTCCTAACAGAAAGACTATTAAAAAAATCAAATAATGTAGTAGTTATAGAACTTGACAAAAAAATGATAGAGATACTGCAAAACAGATTTTGCCTAAATAGAAACCTAGAAATAATAAATGATGATGTTTTAAAAGTTGATTTGGAAAAATTAATAAAAAACAAAAAAGAGCAGACAAACATTAATAAAGTAAAAATAGTAGCAAATCTTCCATATTATATCAGTACGCCAATAATAATGAAACTACTAGAAAACAGGTTGGAAATTAGTGAAATAATAGTAATGGTACAAAAAGAAGTTGCGCAAAGATTGGGAGCAGAAACAGGAACAAGAGAAGCGGGAGCAATAACTTATGCAGTTGAGTATTATGCACAAGCAACACCGATAATAGATGTTCCAAAGGAATCTTTTATTCCAAGTCCTAAAGTAGAATCACAAGTAATAAAATTAGAAGTAAGACAAAATCCAAAAATAGAAGTGGAAGACGAAAAATTATTATTCAACATAATACAAAAAAGTTTTATGCAAAGACGAAAAACTTTGTCAAATGCGCTAATAAATAATAGAATATTAGATAGCAAAGAAGAAGTGGAAAAAATGTTTAAAACATTGGAAATACCAAGCAATGTAAGAGGTGAGAATTTAACCCTAGAAGAATTTGGAAAGATTGCAAATTATGTATACAAAAGATGAAAAATATGTTATAATAATATTTGTAGAAAATTGTAAGAAAGGATAACTATGAATCAGATTTTAGTAACAGAAAAATTGTATATAACACCAGAACTACGAAGAAAAAAGAACATGTACAAAGTAAGATTCTTTTTATCCGTTTTTTTAATCTGCGCATTATTATCTTTTTACATATATAAAGAAAATGACAGAATAAAAAGTGAAGAAGTTTCAAAAACATTATTAGAATCAATGGTAGCAAAAAACAATAATGAAGAAACTACGGACAATACAACAAAGAAGATAATTAATGATGTATTGATAATAGCACTAGACGAAAGGCAAACCGACACTGAACCAGAAGAAGCGCCACCGGTGGAAGAGCAGACATACACAACCGACTCAGGGGAAGATTATGAAGCAGAGGCAATTTTGAAAATACCTTGTATAGACTTAACATATCCGGTATTATCAAAAACATCTGATGAATTACTAAAAATATCACTAAACAAATATTGGGGAAACGGTCCAAACCAAATAGGAAATTATTGTATAGTAGGCCACAATTATGCAAGTGGTAAAATGTTTGGAAAACTGCATAGAATGGGAATTGGAGACACAGCTATATTAGAGAAAGATGGCAAGTCAGTTACATACGAAGCATATGACAAATTTGTTGTAGAGCCAGACGACGTAAGTTGTACTAGTCAATTAACTGGTGGAAGAAGAGAAATCACATTAATTACATGTTCAAATTACGGAACACAAAGATTAATAATAAAATGTAGAGAAATTTAAAACAAAATATTGACTTTTGTGAATTTATTAAATATAATGTAGTCAGAAAAAAACGAAGGAGGAATAAGACATGGCAAAAAAAGAAGAACCAATAAAGACAATAGTATGGGTATTCTGGCTTTTAATAGCTATTATAGGAGTTGGTATGCTATACACAGGAATACAAGGAAGCGTACTAGGAGATAACCTAACAACATCAATAATGCTAGTAGTAGTAGGAATTGTCTTATTATTTATTGGCTTAATAATGGTACTTGGAAAAGCTAATATTCATACAACTGAAATAATAGTCCACAAAAAAGAAGAAGAAAAAAAATAATAAGTACGAAAAAACAAATGCAAATTCTTAAGTACCAAAAAGGATACTTAAGAATTTATTATTTATAGAACATCTATACAGGAGGTCAATATGGAAAACAAGAAATTTTATGTAACAACACCAATATACTATCCAAGCGGAAAATTCCATTTAGGAACAGCATATACAACAGTACTAGCAGACACAGTAAAAAAATACAAAAAACAAAGAGGCTATGACACAAGAATGTTGACAGGTCTTGATGAGCATGGACAAAAAGTTGAGCAAGTTGCTATACAAAGAGGAATGACACCACAAGAGCATGTTGATGATATGGCACAAAGAGCTAAAACCTTATGGAAATTAATGGACATACAATACGATGACTTTATAAGAACAACAGAAGAGAGACATGTAAAAGTAGTACAAAAAATATTTGACAGATTCATGGAACAAGGAGATATCTATAAAGGCGAGTATGAGGGTTGGTACTGTATGCCTTGTGAGACATATTTTACAGAAACTCAATTAGTAGATGGAAAATGTCCGGACTGTGGTAGAGAAGTTAAGAAAATGAAAGAAGAAGCATATTTCTTTAATATGAAGAAATATCAAAAAAGAATAGAGGAATTCTATGAGCAAAATCCTGACTTCATAACACCAGAATCAAGAAAAAATGAAATACTTAACAACTTTATAAAACCAGGACTAGAAGATTTATGTGTAACAAGAACAACTTTTGATTGGGGAATAAAAGTACCAAAAGATCCAAAACACGTAATATATGTTTGGTTAGATGCGTTAATAAACTATTTAAGTGCACTTGGCTATACAACAGATAACGATGAACTATTCAAAAAATATTGGCCAGCAGACCTTCAAATAGTTGGAAAAGATATAATAAGATTTCATGGTATATATTGGCCAATATTTTTAATGGCTTTAGATTTGCCTATATCAAAACGACTATATGCACACGGATTCTTGATGATGAAAGATGGTAAAATGTCTAAATCAAAAGGAAACGTCGTATATCCAGAAATGTTAGTAGAAAAATATGGACTAGATGCAACAAGATACTTCTTAATAAAGACATTCAAATATGGTCAAGACTCAATATTTACACCAGAAGATTTTGTAAATGCATATAACTTTGATTTATGTAACGACTTAGGCAACCTATTAAATAGAACAATAGGAATGATTAATAAATATTTTGAAGGTAATGTTCCAGACTACAAAAAGTCAGAATCAGAACTAGATAAAGACTTAGAAGAAACAGTTCAAGACAAAATAAAAGAATATGAAGAAAACATGGAAAGTCTACATTTCTCAAACGCATTAGAGAGTATATGGGCAATAATAGCAAAAACAAATAAATATATAGATGAGACAGCACCATGGGCTCTATCAAAAGAAGGAAAGAAAAAAGAACTAGAATCTGTAATGAGCCATCTTGTAGAAAATCTAAGAATAATAGCAATATTAATCAATCCTGTAATGTCACATACATCAGAAGAAATACTAAAACAATTAGGAATAAATGATCAGGAATGTAAAGAATATGACACAATTTATGAATATGGCAAAGTAACAGAAGACCTTAAAGTAATTGAAAAAGGAGAGCCAATATTTGCAAGACTAGAAGCAGAAGAAGAAATTAAATATATACAAGATCAAATGAAAGTATAAAAAGTAATAAAAATAAAAATAAAAACATATATATTGATTAGTAACTTACGCGAGTTGGAGGGACAATATATATGTTTTTTGTTTTGAATAAGAAAAAAATAAATTCATATCTTTTATCGTTGGGAATGGTGGCAATACTTTTTACTGTATCTGTAATAAGTGCAAATAATTTAAAAACAGTTGATACTTCGGCAAATATTTTACAAAATACAACAAACGAAATAGTGGCAAATACTGTGCAATAACAAAAGTTATAAAGGAGAAAAACAATGCCTTTTATAGAGATAATTACAGACACCAAGAGTCAAATACAACTAAATAAGAGCATAAAAAAAGAACAAGTGAATAATTGTGAAATACTTTATATAAAAGAAAAAAATATAGATAACATAAAAAATATAAAATTAGAAACATTAGTGATTAACAAAGAGATTGAAGACATGGAGAAAATATCAAAAATAATTGAAAATACAAAAAACGTAATAATAAATTTAGATTTCAATAAAATCGAAAAGCAGAATAAATTTATATCATATGGGTATAATTCAAAAAGTGATATTACAATATCAAGCATAGATGAAGACGAAGCATTAATATATATTCAAAAAGAAATTACTAGTATATTTGGAAGAAAAATTGAACCACAGGAAGTAAAAGTAAAACTGAAATCTGATATAAATATATATAACATTATGATAATAATAGCCCTAAATGTGCTATATACTAGATAAAAACAGTAAAAATTTTAAAAAAATTCAAAAAAATCAACTTTTTATGTAGACAAAACCAAAAAATGGTAGTATAATAGGTAATGTAGGTTAGACAAAACTAAAAAATACAAATACTTTAAAAAAGTAAGAGGAGGAAATTAAAGTTGGATACAGTTTATTTAGAAAACAACCACATAGTATTAGTGGGAAAGGTAACTAGCGACAAAAGATTTAGTCATGAAATATATGGAGAAAAATTCTATGTATTTGATTTAAGCGTTCCACGTTTAAGTGGAAATTCTGATATTATACCAGTGACAATATCAGAGAGACTAATGGTAAATGGAGAATTACCATTAAACACAAAGGTCACAGTAGAAGGTCAATTTAGATCTTACAACAGTTATGGAGAAGGCAGAAACAGATTAGTATTAACAGTATTTGCTAAAAACGTAACACTATTAGAAGACCAAGAAAATGAAGTAGAAGCAAAAAAAGATTTCATTTCAAACGAAGTAACATTAATTGGTTACATTTGCAAAAAGCCAATTTATAGACAAACTCCATTTGGAAGAGAAATTTCAGACATATTATTAGCAGTTAACAGAGCCTATAACAAATCAGACTACATACCATGTATAGCATGGGGAAGAACAGCAAGATTCTGTGAAAATATGGAAGTTGGAACAGAAGTTAAGATTATAGGTCGTGTTCAATCTAGACAATACGAGAAAAAATATGAAGACGGAACAATCGAAAACAAAGTTGCATATGAAGTTTCAGTTGGTAGCTTAGAAGTAGTAAACCAAGACGGCGAAGAGAAAAAAGAAGAAACAACAGCAACAGAAGAAAATCAAGAGGCTATATAATTAGATAAAATGAAATAAATAAATTCCTTTAAGATAAGAAAGAAGTGTTTTTACAAAAGTAAAAGCACTTTTTTCTTTTAACAAACTTGATTGGAGTAAAAAATTACAGTATAATGATTTTGGAGAGATATAATTATGATAGATTTACATATGCACACAAAATATTCAGATGGAAGTGATAGCCTTTGTGAGTTATTAACAAGAGTAGAAAATAAAAAACTAAATACAATATCAATAACAGACCACAACACAGCACTTGTTTATGAAAAAATGGAAAAAATAAACCAGGTGTTGATGTCGGAAGTGGGTTTGGAAATTTACAAATAAAAGATGAGATAATAGAAGACTGGGTAGAAAATATAAAGATATATAATTAAAGAAGGAGAATTGCATGAAAAAATCAACATTAACATTTTTAGGAAGAGATTCTGGGTTTGGAAGAGAAAATAATTCAGTATATGTGGAAATAGATGATAAATTGGTAATAATAGATTAATGAAGGAATATTTAGAAATAACAGGAACGCCAGAAGAAGCATACACATTACAAGAAGAAAAAGAATATGTTGAAATTATAAAAACTGAACATACAAAATATTTAGATGCATATGGATGATAAGGAATATATCAAACGAATAACAGAAAGTGAGTTTTTTACAGAGTAAAGGAGAACTATAAGAATAATGAAAATCCAAGAATTGTAGGAACATCACATATCGGCGACTTAATAAGTATAATAAAAGAAAGAGAGAACAAAAAAGATGGAATTGGAATCAAAAATTATATTAAGTTAGGAGAAAATGAAATAATAGATTATTGATATAAACACGCGAAAATCAAGAAATATAGAACTTATATAAAAATAGAAGAATTGACATAATACTCTAAAAATGGTATAATATAGGTACATTAATTTTTTTTCAAAAGGGAGGGCTTTCCGTGATTACGACGAAACGGTGCATTTTGATTGCAGAAAAATGTGAATTCTTGGAAAGATTTGAAGCAACTGAGTTCGCTGATATTTCTGAGATTCAGAATGTGTGGAAGAGAAACAAAACTCCGATTGTTTCGGATAAACTTGTGGCAAACAAACTGGCAGGATATAATGTCCTGAATGTTCCGGAAGAAATTATTGGCAATGTGGAAGCATTTACCGATTTCTGCCATGAAAATGGTTTTGAATGTGGTGAATTCATTAGCGGAATTACCTATGACACTGCACAGGAAAGATGCTTTATGTGCGAACTGGCAAGACATCGTGGAATGGGTGATTTGGTTCGGTACAATCAGTATGTTGAAAAAACTGTGGACTGTATCATTTATGAGACGGAAAATTTCTACGTGACCTCGGAGCTGGGAGCTCTGAAATTGGGATACCTTATGATTGTTCCTAAAGAGCATATCCTTTCGGTGGCTCAGTTTCCGGAGAGACTTTTTGATGAATATCAGGAAGTAAAGGAAGATACCGAAAAGATGTTGAAGGTGGCCTTTGACGGTTCTAGTGTAACCTTTTGGGAGCACGGATCTGGTCCGAGTGGCAAAACTTCTCACAAGAAATCCATTGTTCATGCACATACTCATGTTGTAGTGGACTTTGAACTGAAAGAAAAGTATCAGGATATGGTACAGCTTCGGCCGTGTTTTGACATTACTGAAGCAAAATATGTTCACTACTTTTCTTATCAGGAAGGAAGCAAAGGGCAGTTGATGATTTCGATGGATCCCAGTGTTTATATTCAGCGCCAGTATCCTCGCCAGATTATGGCTGATGAGTTGGGGTTTGCTCCCGACCAGTATAACTGGCGTAAAGTTAAGTTTGAGGAAAACACTGATGCAACATTGTTTCATCTGTTCCGTACGCTTAAGGAATGTACTGATGACAGAATCAAGGAAAGGACTCGTGGATTCGTGGAGGGATTCTCCAATAGAGACCTTCAGGATGATGAGTAAATCCCTGCAAACGGCTATCTTTAATAGGATAGCCGTTTGTATATATATAAAGAAATATTGTAAAATAAGAAAAAATATATTATAATATAAGAAAAAATAAAGGAGAAGCATATGAATAACGAAATAGTATTACCAAATTATGAACATTGTATACTAAATACAATAACATCAATATTAAAATACTACAATGTAGAGACAGAACATAAATCATTAGAAAGTCTGGACAAAGAATTAGAAAAGAAATACAGAAATGTTGTCTTTATAATACTAGACGGAATGGGCGAGCAAATATTAAACAGGATGTCGCCAAGAGGGTACTTTAATTCAAACAAAGCAGATTGTGTAACATCTGTATATCCTTCAACAACAACTGCAGCACTCACAACTTATTATGCAGGACGCCCACCATATGAAACAGGATGGATTGCGTGGTCGCAATATTTTAAAGAATATGGAAGAGCTATGGACATGCTTAAACATACAGAATCATATTTGGGAGATTCATATCCAAAGGCAAACTTAGACGTGTTTGCAGAAGTCGTTAATTACGAAACAATCTTTGAAAAAATAGAGAAGGCATCTCCAAGAATAAAAGCTTATGAAATAGAACCAACATATGCAGACAAAAGAGCAAAAAGAAGCATTAGAGCAGATTCAATAGAAGAAATTGTTGATTCGATTGAGATGCTTTGTAAAAATCCAGACGAAAAATTTGTGTTTGCTTATTGCGATTGCCCAGATGGGTTATTACACAAATATGGAGCAAGTTCAGATGAAGCAAAAGAATTTATATTGGACGCAGAAAACAAAATTCAAGAATTAGAACAAAAACTTTCTGATGACACAATAATCATAATATCAGCAGATCATGGACATAAAGATATAGAAAAAGCATATACTTTATTAGACTATCCAGAAATACAAGAATGCTTAATAATGCCACCATCTTTAGAATCAAGAGTTGTAACATTCTGGGTAAAAGAAAATATGAGAAAAGAGTTTGAAGAAAGATTTAACAAAGTATTTAAAGAAGAATTTTGGTTAATGACAAGAGAAGAATTTCTAGACAAACATTTCTTAGGTTATGGAAAAAAACATCCTAAAATAGAAGAATTTGTTGGCAACTACATTGCTTTATCAACAGCAGGAAGCATAATCAGACTAGAAACATTTTTAGCAGAAGGCAAAAAAGTCAAAAAGTCTACACATTGTGGACTAAGCAAAGATGAAATGGAAGTTCCAGTAATAGTACTAAAAAAATAAAAAATGAAAAACAATTTTACAAAAAGTAAGATTGTTTTTGTTTTGGAGAAAATTTAGCAATAAGTATTGAAATATGGGCAAAATCATGATAATATACAAGGAAAAATAAAAGGGAGACGGAAAAATGAAATGGCAAGATATCAACAAAATAATGAAAGAACCAGCACATGGAGCAAAGTTTTATAATTTACAAACTGCACTTGTTCTTATTGAAAAATTGGCAGATATTTATTATAGTTTAGATATTGATGAAGAAGATACTGAATCAAAAATACAAAAAATATCTGATTTTGTAAAGGAACATGTAAAGTTAAGAAAGTCATACTTTGACGCTGTTTGTGATAGAGCGGACGAGTTTGATAGAAATGAGCTAGAATATAGGACTGCTTATGGAGCTTTAGTAAAAGGAGAAGCTATGTGTGCAGGTTATACAGAAGCTGTAAGAATGATACTAACACTTCATGGAATAAAGAATTATACACTTTTATCAAAACTTCCAGGAGCTAATAAAAAATTGGTACACTATGTAGCTGTAGCAGAATATGAAGATGATAACTTACAGACTCATTATGTTGTAATAGATCCAGAGAGAGAATCAAATTGCGAAAAAAAAGGAATAGCTTTTTCAAACTATAAAGAAAGTATGATTTATGCAATACCAGATCCGGTTTTTACAACAGATGTTGTAGGAAAAAGTGGACTTGGAATGCAAGCAGGAGAATATCTTGAACATAACGAAATCCCAAGAGTTGTAGGAACATCTCATATTGGTAATCTAATAAGTATAATAAAAGAAAGAGAGAACGAAAAAGATGGAATTGGAATCAAAAATCATATGCAACAAGATCCAGAGTTCGAATTATAAAATTAGTGCAAAAAGTTATATACCCAAAAATATGAAAGAAATTGTTATTGCCTGTCATGGATTTGCAGGTGATAAAGAAAGTTCAGCCATATTAGCACTAGCAAATGAGCTTGACAAAGAAAAAATAGGAGTAATATGTTTTGATTTGCCAGGACATGGAGAAAGTGAAGTAAATGCAGATATGTTATCTATACAAAATTGCATACAAGATATTAATGCAATAGAAGAATATATAATTAAGACTTATGGAAACATTCCGGTTAGCATATTTGCAACTAGCTTTGGAGCATATTTAACACTAATAAACATGGCTAAAAATAGTAAAAAATACAAACACGTAATACTACGTTCGCCTGCAATCAAAATGGCTGAAATATACAAAGACTCACTACTAAGAGAAAATGAAGAAGAGTACAAAGAAAGAGGATATACCAAACTTGGATTTGAAAGAGAAATGTTAGTCCCATATAAATTCTTAGAGGAACTAGAAGCAAATGATTTATTTAAAATTTATCAAGATATTACAATTCCTAAAATAAATATCGTACAAGGCGATAAAGATGATATAGCACCAATAGACGATACAAAAGAATTTGTGGAGAAGAGTAATGGAAATGCACAATTATATATAATTCCAGGAGCGGATCATAGAATGAAAAAACCAGGAGAGTTAGAAAAGGCAATAGAATATAGTACAAAAATCATATTAAGTTAGGAGAAAATGAAATGATAGATTTACATGTTCACACAACAGCTTCAGATGGAGAATACATGCCTTCTGAAATTGTAAAAATGGCTAAAGAGAATAATGTTACAACAGTTGCTATAACTGATCATGACACAATAGAAGGAATAGAAGAAGCGATAGAAGCGGGAACAAAATTAGGAATAGAAATAATTCCAGGAATTGAATTAAATGCAAAAGTACCAAAGGGAAAAATGCATATAGTTGGGTATTTTATTGATATAAACAATAAAGAATTCTTGAAAAAGATGACAGAATTAAAAAAAGATAGGGAAGATAGAAACCAACAATTCATAGAAGAATTTAACAAAAAAGGAATTGCAATAACTTTAGAACAAGTAAAAAAATATGTAATAGGAAATGTTGTGGGAAAGCCACACTTTGCTAGAGCTTTATATGATAATGGATACATTAAAGATATAGAAGAAGCATATAGTAATTACTTTAACGTAGAACCTTTTAATGAAATAAAGAGAAAAGGAATAACACCAAAAGAAGCCATACAAATAATAAAAAATGCAGGAGGAGTAGCAGTTATTGCCCATCCTGTAACATTAAAACTAGACGACGAGGAACTAAAAAACAAAATACAAGAATTAAAAGAATATGGACTTGATGGAATAGAATGCTACAATAATATTCATACTAAGGAAGATATAAAGAAATTGAAAGAAATTGCCCAAGAAAACAATCTACTAATAACTGCAGGAAGCGATTTTCATGGACCGATAACAACTCCAAATGTAAAAATAGGCAGAGGTAAAGATGATAATATTATAAGCGATATTCCAGATATGTTAGAAAAAATAAAAAAATATGCAAAGAAAGATAGGTAAAAACCTATCTTTCTTCATGTTCTGGAGATTTTTTGTTAGATAAACTTAACTCTGGAATGTTAGAATATATAAGGTTTAAAGCAGAGTCAACTACGCCATCTTTTGATAAAGAAGAAGTGTCTAAATATGCTTTAGAACCCTTATAAGAAGAGTAAAAACTCTCAAATAAAGCATTGTGATTAGATACCCATTCAGCCTTGTTTTTTAAAGGCGGATTTCTACGGAAGGCTTCTTCCAAAGATACAGTTACTGCTACAAATAAATCTGGAACTAATTTTCTGTTAGAAAACAAAGCTTTTGATTGTAGATCTTTTACTTCTTCTGAAGTAGCTTTTCCAGTTTTTTGATAAAAATAATTCCAGAATCTAAAATCTAAAAAACCTCTATCAACTAATAATAAATCTGGATTTTGTTCTAAAGCCTTTAAGATTCCAATACAAGCGTTTTGCCCAACCCATTCGTTATAAGAAAGAGACCCTCTTAAATTCTGAGGAGGTAGTGTTTGTCCATTAGCTTCTCCTAAAAGGATAACTTTTTTTCCTTCGTTAGAAAACTTGGTATATAAAGAATTTACCAAAGTTGTTTTCCCAGCATCGGGAGTGCCAGAAAATTCGATTAATTTTGTCATAACACATAAATCCTTTCTAAAATTTAAAATATCATATCACAAAACACGCGAAAAATCAAGAAATAGCGGACGTTTCGTCTGCTATTTCTCTGGAACAATAGAACTTATATAAGACGTCAAGTGAAAAGTTAAATGCAATTTTGTAAAGTAAATGCAACTTGCACGAAAAAATAGAAAAATTGGCAAAAATACTTGCAAACAAGCCTAAAATATGATTTAATAGTAGGAATAAATAAAAGGAGAAATATTATGTATACGGAATTAGAAAGATTTAAATCATTCAAAAGAAATTATCAATATCAAATGCCAGAAATAGAAGAAGTAGATGGGCAGGAATATTGCCTAGGAGAACCACTTAAAAATGAAGAAGGAAAAAATATTGGAGACTGCGAGAAATGGATAAATGTGGGATATAAACACAAAGGACCATATGCAAAGGTATTATCAAACCTTTTTCCATATGAGTTTGAGTTTAGAGGCAAAAAACTAAACAGTATAGAATCTTTTTTTCAAGGAATAAAATTTGAAGATCCTAATATGCAAAATTTAGTATTTAATTATAGTGCATTACCATCTAACAATGTAAAAGTTTGCAGTGGTTACGACTGGAAAGAAACAGGTATAATCTACTGGCAAGGAAAAGCAATAGATAGATATAGTCAGGAATATGATGATCTTGTGGATGAATTGTATATATCTGCAATACAAAATCCTTTATATAGAAATATATTAAAAATAACAGATAGACCAATATTACATACTATTGGAGAAAAAGAGAAAAATGAAACTGTATTTACAAGATATGAATTTGAAAAAGAGCTAAATTGCTTAAAGGATTTTTTAAAAGGAGAAAAATAAGATATGAAAGAAAAAATAAGTTTGCGAGATTTTGATATACTGGATAAATCAAGAAATAGCGGACGTTTCGTCTGCTATTTCTTTTCTTCTGGAATAATAACATTCTTTTTTGTGTTTGATTCGTCCTCGGGTTTTGCAATATCCAAATTGTCGTAAACAGGAGAAATATCTAAATCTTTACCGTTACCAGAAACTATCTCAATATTTTTATTATCATCGTTGTACATAAGATACCTCCGAACATTATAAATTAATATAATAATAGCACAAAACATTTTGACATGTCAAGAAAATTGTCTGCAACGAAGAGAAAAGTTTTGATAATCCAATAGCGATTAACTTATCAAAAAAACTACTACAACAGCCAATCTATCTTGACATAATGAGGAAAACGCGTGTATAATAATAGAGTAAACTTCGCAGAGTAGAGAGGAAAAACAAATGGAGAAAAATAAAGGAAAAGCTGTAATAGAAGCAATACTTTTTTCGGCAGGAAGAGTAATAAAAATAAATGAATTAATGGCAATAATGGAACTGTCATCAGATGAAGTGATTTTTCTTGTAAACAGCTTACAAGAAGATTACCAAAAAGAAGACAGAGGAATAGAAATAATAAAAGTAGAAGATGGATATCAACTTGCAACAAAAAAAGAAATGTATGAGTATTTATATCCTATATTTGATAAAAGGAGTAAACCAAGCTTATCACAAGCAGCAATGGAAACTTTATCGATAATAGCATATAATCCAAAGATTACAAGAGCCGAGATAGAAGCCATAAGAGGAGTAAACTCAGATGGTACAATATATAAATTATTAGAATACAATCTAATAGAAAATGTTGGAAAGGCTGATTTGCCAGGCAGACCATCAATGTATTCTACAACACAAAACTTTTTAAAAATGTTTGGAATATCAGACTTAAAAGAATTACCAGAACTTCCAAGATACAAACTAGATGAAAATGAACAAATAGTAATAGATGATTTAATAGAGGAAAAAGCGCAAGAAGAGAAGCTAGAGCCAATAGAGGCTCCAATGCCCGCAAGGGAAGATGGAGAACAAGATGAAAATAAATAGAGAAAGGAAATAAGAAAATGAAATTATCACAAACAGGATTAGGAACAATAAGAGTAAATAATTTAGATAAATCGTATCCAGCACAAGATACATTATTACAAACAAATCAATTAGTACAATATGGAACAGGAATATATGCATACAACAATGTGCCTTTAAGACTAAGACAAAACGTAGAAAGCGTTATAAGAGGAGTATTAGACAAATATGGTTGTATAGAAATACTATTACCAACATTACAACCAACAAAGTTATGGGAAGAATCAGGAAGACTTGCAAAATATATAGAAGAAGATGTTATCATGCCAGTTGAAACAGATAATGGAAAATTTGTAATGGCACCAACAGCTGAAGAAGCGGTTACAGAATTTGTAAGAGGAAGAATAACATCATACAAAAATTTACCTGTAATTTTATATCAAATTGGAGAAAAGTACAGAAATGAAATTCGTACAAGAGGATATTTATTAAGAGGAAAAACTTTCCCAATGATGGATGCTTACAGCTTTGACTTAAATGCAGAAGAATCAGCAAAAGCATATCAGAATATTAGAAAAGCATATCTAGAAATATTTGAAATATTAGGATTAAAAGTTCAACCAGTTGCAGCAGACAGTGGAGCAATGGGAGGAAACCTTTCAGAAGAATTTATGCTAGAGTCACCAATCGGAGAAGATACAATATTAGTAGACAAAGAAACAGGAATAGCATTTAATACAGAAATACTAGAAAGAGAAGATGCCGACGAATATCTAAGAGAAAAATATGGAATAAAAGATAAAAATAATGTAGAAGCTAAAAAATCAATAGAACTAGGACATATTTTCCAATTAGGAACAAAATATACAGAATCAATGAATGCCAAATACATAGATCAAGAAGGAAATGAACAACTATTATATATGGGATGCTATGGAATAGGTGTAAGCAGAACAGTTGCAACAATATATGAAGAAAATGTTGTAACAGGAAAAGATGGAGAAGCAAAAGGAATTTCATTACCAGTTAGTGTTGCACCATATTTACTACAAATAATCCCAAAGGAAGAGAAAAGAGAGATTGCTCAAAATTTGTACAACGAACTAATGGAAGCAAATGTGCCAGTAATATTAGATGACAGAACACAAGGAATGTTAGGCGCAAAGATAAAAGATTGTTTAATGCTTGGAACACCTTATATGCTTGTAATTGGAGACAAACAAGAAGAAGGAAAATTTGAAGTAGAAAATAGCAAAACGGGAGAAAAACAAATTTATACAAAAGAAGAATTAATAAAAGAATTTGTAAATATCAACAATTCGAGAAAATATGTAAAATAGCTTGAAAAACTAAAAATAGTGTGATAAAATACTATACATAATATATAAGCCGTTGAAAAAGCAAAGTATGTAATTACAAAATATATCAAAGAGAGAAAGGCTGTAAGCTGAAAGCCAATCATATATAAATTACAGAAATTTCACTTTGGAGGTTTCTTTTTGAAATGAATATAGCAGATTAGAAAAGAACGCAGAAGCTACGTTACAGCTATAATGAGGTTAATTCTAGAATTAATGAAATTAGGTGGTACCACGGATATAAAACCATTCGTCCTATAATATAATAGGCGAGTGGTTTTTTTGATTGAAAGGAGAATATGAACATGAAAGAAAAACTTGAAGAAATCAGTAAGTTGACAAAAGAAAAAGTTGAGCAAATTACAACTTCACAAGAACTAAAAGAGTTAAAAGCAAAAGTTCTTGGTAAAAAGAGTGAACTAACAGAAATATTAAGAGGAATGGGGCAAATTGCAGCAGAGCAAAGACCAGTAGTAGGAGAACTAGTAAACAAAGTAAGAACAGAAATTGAAGAAATGATAGACAGCAAAGAAAAAGAATTTGAAGAGGCTGAGCTAAAAAGAAAGCTAGAAGCAGAAAAAATAGATATAACACTCCCAGCAACAAGAATAAAAAGAGGAAGCATACATCCGCTAAATAGAATAATAGAAGATGTTGAAGATTTATTTGTATCTATGGGATATGATGTTGTAACAGGTCCAGAGCTAGAAACAGATGAATATTGTTTTGAAAGGTTAAACTTGCCAAAAGACCACCCAGCAAGAGATATGCAAGATAGCTTTTATATAACAACTGAGTATTTACTAAGAACACAAACATCTTCAGTTCAAGCTAGAACAATGATGGCAAATACAGAAAAAACACCAATAAGAATGATTTGCCCAGGAAAAACTTACAGAAAAGAAGATGATGCAACACATTCACATCAATTCAATCAAGTAGAAGGACTAGTAGTAGACAAAGATATATCGTTTGCAAACTTAAAAGGAACATTAGAAGTATTTGTAAAAAGATTATTAGGAGAAAAAACACAACTAAGATTTAGACCAAGTTACTTCCCATTTACAGAGCCATCTTATGAAGTAGATGCAACATGCTTCAAATGTGGAGGAAAAGGATGCAATTTATGTAAGCAAACAGGCTGGATAGAACTATTAGGCTCAGGAATGGTTCATCCGAATGTTCTAAAAATGAATGGATATGACCCAGATGTATACAGCGGATTTGCTTTTGGAACAGGACTTGACAGATTAGCAATGTTTAAATATGGAATAACAGATATGAGATTACTTTACACAAATGATGTAAGATTTTTATCTCAATTTGACCGCAAAGACTAAGGAGGGAAAGTAATGATAGTAAGTACAAAATTTTTAAAAGACTATGTAGACATAGATGTGGATTTAAAAACATTGGCAGAAGACATGACAAAAGCAGGAAATGAATATGATTCTGCAACAAAATTAATAAATGCTACAAACCTAGTAATAGGCGAAGTGTTAGAATGTGAAATGCATCCTGATTCAGACCATTTACATGTTTGCCAAGTAAATATTGGAAGCAAAACAACACAAATTGTATGTGGAGCTCCAAATGTAAGAAAAGGACTTAAAGTAATAGTTGCGCTTCCAGGGGCAGAACTTCCAGAGAAATCAATAAAAGCAGGAGTGATAAGAGGGAAGGAGTCGAATGGAATGCTTTGCGCTCTATCAGAAATAGGAATAGATAACAAATTTCTAAAAGTAGAAGACAAAGATGGAATTCATGAGTTGCCGCAAGACGCACCTGTCGGAGAAGATCCAGTAAAATACATGCAATTAGACGATGAAGTTATAGACTTTGACTTGACTCCAGATAGAGGAGACCTGCTAAGTATGCTAGGAATGGCATACGAAATAGGAGCAATTTATGACAAAAAAGTAAAAGATGTAGATTTAACACATGGAGAAACAAGCAAAGATATAAAAGATGAATTTAATATAAAAGTTGATACTGATAATTGTTCGGTTCTATTAGTTAAAAAAGTGGAAAACGTACAAATCAAAGAAAGCCCAACATTTATAAAAAATAGACTAATAGCATGTGGAATAAGACCAATCAACAATGTAGTAGATATTAGTAACTACGTAATGCTAGAGCTAGGTCAGCCATTACATTTTTATGATGCGGACAAATTACAAAATTGTCTAGAAGTAAGAATGGCAAAAAAAGATGAAAAACTTACAACATTAGATGGAAATGAAAGAAATTTATCAACAGACGATATAGTAATATCAAACGGAAAAGAAGCGATTGGATTAGCAGGAGTAATGGGCGGATTAGATACAGAAATTACAGAAAACACAAAAAATGTAATTATAGAATCAGCAATATTCAATCCAGCAAGAGTAAGAAAAACTTCTCAAAAAATATTAAGAAGTGAAGCAAGCAATAGATTTGAAAAAGGATTAGATCCCAATAGAACATATATGGCAATAGAGAGAGCTGTAAAACTATTAGAGGAATATGCAGAAGGTGAGCCTCTAAAAGGAACATTAGAATATAACAAAGAAGACATGGCAGACAGAAAAATAGAAATAACATGTCAAAATATCAACAAACTATTAGGAGCGCAGATAGAAGAAAAAGAAATATTAGACATATTTAGAAGATTAGGATTCAAAACAGAGGAAAACGGAGAAAAAATAACAGTATCAGTTCCAAGAAGAAGACTAGATATTTCTATAAAAGAAGACCTAATAGAAGAAGTTGGCCGTATATATGGTGTAGACAAAATAGAGGCAAAAGTTCAAGTTGCTCCGATAAAAAAAGGAAGCTACGACAAAACAACAAGAGAAATTAGACACAAAATGATGGATTTGGGACTAAACGAAACATTATCATATGTACTTGTAAATGAACAAGAAGCAAAAACGTTTACAAATGACAGCTCAGTAGAAGCAATAAAATTGTTAGCGCCACTTACAGAAGACAGAAGTACCTTGAGATGCTCAATATTATCATCGCTATACAAAATATATCAATATAATGTAACACATTATAACAAAAACGTGTCTGTGTTTGAAATAGGAAAGACATTCTATAAAAAACAAGAAGAATATAAAGAAGAAAATAAACTAGCTTGTTTAATGACAGGAGATTTCTATTATGGAATAAATACTAGAAAGCAAGTAGACTTCTACATCATAAAAGGAATAGCAGAAGAATTATTATATTTCTTGGGTTATGAAGGAAGATACAGCTTTGTGGTAAATGAAAATTTACCAGCAGAACTTCATCCGGGAGAATCAGTTTTTATAACGGTAAATAATGACACAATAGGAATAATAGGAAAGCTAAATCCAAAATTTGAAAAAGAACCAGTGTATGTACTAGAAATCAACTTAGATAAATTATTAGCAAAGAAAACAGGAAAAATGAAATACAAAGAAATTTCAAAATTCCCAACCGTAAAAAAGGATTTATCAATAATAGTAGACAACAAAGTACAATCAAGTGAAATAGCAACACAAATCAAAAAAGCGGCAGGTTCATTACTATTAAACAGTGAAGTATTTGATGTATATGCAGGAAAAGGAATAGAGGAAGGTAAAAAAAGCCTGGCATTTGCATTAACATTTGGTGCGAATGATAGAACGCTAACAAATCAAGAAATAAATGATGTTTTAGAAAAAGTAGTAGATAGGTTATCAAAAATTGGAGAAATAAGACAAAAATAAACTATAGAATTTAAGACTCTAACTTACAGACGAAAATCTGAAAAGTTAGAGTTTTTTTATTTTAAAAAACAATTTTTTAACTGAATAACATATTTAATAAAAATCAAATAATAGTTGCAAGATGGAATAAAATGTTTTATAATGAAATCACAAAAAAACGGAAACAATAAATATGGAACAATAAAACTAAAAAGTCAAAAAAACTTAGGAGGAAAAAATGTTAAAAAACGAAAAAGGAATAACACTGATAGCATTAGTAGTAATGCTTGTTGTTACAACAATATTAGCAGGAATAACAATAAACGCTTCAATAGGAAATAGAGGACTAATAAAAGAGGCGAGAGATACGCAATCTAATATAGAACAGGCAAAACAAGAAGGCTTGCAACAAATAGAAGATTTAAAAAATCAAGAAACAACAATAGAAGATGGTGTACAATCTCAAACAGATGTGACTGCTCCAAAAATAAATAACATAACATTTACCAAACTAGGAACAAACACGGTTACAGTAAATGTTGATGTTGTTGAGGAAGAAAGCGGAATAGCAAAAATAGAATACACGGCAAAAGAAGGAACGAATGTAACTACGTCAGGAGAAATTAAAGAAAAATCATATAGATTTAATAATTTAAAAACACAAACAAAGTATGAAGTTACAGTAACTGTAACAGACAATGCAGACAATACATCAAGCTTAACTAGAGAAGTGACAATATTGTAGAAAAATCGACAAATTAAACAATAGAAATATTAAAGAAAACAAAAGTTAGTAGTTGTAAAATTACTAACTTTTTGGTATTATATAGGAAAACAAAATTTCTAAGGAAGGAAAACAGAAATGGCAAAAGCAAAATCAGTATTTGTGTGCAATGAATGTGGATATGAATCTCCAAAATGGCTGGGAAAATGTCCAGCTTGCAACAGTTGGAATACATTTTTTGAGCAAAAGATAGTGGAAACAAAATCATCTGCAACAGGTAGAGCTGTCAAAGAAAAATCAACACCACAAGTGTTGGATGAAGTTGTAGGAAAGAACGAGTCAAGAATTGATACAGGAATTGCAGAACTTAATAGAGTTTTGGGTGGAGGACTAGTAAATGGATCTCTAGTATTGCTTGGAGGAGAACCTGGAATAGGAAAGTCTACTCTCATATTAGAATTATGCGACAAGATAACTGGAAACGGAAAAGTATTATACATATCAGGAGAAGAATCGGCAGAACAAGTAAAAATCAGGGCAGACAGACTGGGAATAAAAAATAGCAACATAATGTTTTTAGGCGAAACAGATATAGATGTAATAGAAGAAACAATACTTGCAATGAATCCAAAGCTAGTAATAATCGACTCAATTCAAACAATGTACTCAGAAGAAATTACATCAGCAGCAGGAACGGTAAGTCAAGTTAGAGAAATAACAGCAAGAATAATGAGAATAAGTAAAGGACATAGAATTACAACAATAATAATTGGACACGTTACAAAAGACGGCAATATAGCAGGACCAAGAGTTTTAGAACATATGGTAGACACTGTTCTATATTTAGAGGGAGAAAGATATTTTTCATATAGAGTTTTAAGAAGCGTAAAGAATAGATTTGGATCAACAAACGAAATAGGAATGTTTGAGATGAGAAATGAAGGAATGGTACAAATAAAAAATCCTTCACAGATATTAATATCAGATAGATCAGACAATCCCCCAGGCTCAATAATAGTAGCAAGCATGGAAGGAACAAGACCGCTTTTAATAGAACTTCAAGCACTAACGACACCAAGCGTTTATGGATTACCAAGAAGAGCAGCAAACGGAATAGATTACAACAGATTAACAATGTTAATTGCAGTTTTAGAAAAGAAGGCGAGTATGCCATTAGGTTCGCAAGATGTTTACTTAAATGTAGTAAGTGGAATAAGATTAGTAGAACCAGCAGTGGACTTGGGAACAGTCTTAGCAATAGCATCAAGTTTTAGAAACATAAGTATACCAAATGATGTGGTTGCAATAGGAGAAGTTGGGCTGACAGGAGAAATTAGAAGCGTCAACATGATAGAAAAAAGAATAAAAGAAATAGAAAAAATGGGATTCAAAAAGTGCATAATTCCAGAAAATAATAAAAAACTATTGAAAGAAGACTATAAAATAGATATAATAGGTGTTAGGACAATAAATGAAGCTTTGCAAAAAATAGGTTTAAAATAATCGCCCAACAGGGACGAGGGAGGAATGAACATTGGCAACAAGCAATAACGAAATTATTGAGGTGCTAAAAACAATAGCTCCAGGAACTCAGATAAGAGAAGGTTTGGAAAATATTTTAAAAGCAAAAACTGGAGGACTTATTGTAATAGGAGACGGAAAAGAAGTAATGGATATTGTAGACGGAGGATTTAACATAAATGTAGAATATTCGCCGGCTAGACTTTATGAGCTTGCAAAAATGGATGGCGCGATAGTAATAAGCTCAGACTTTAAGAAAATCTTATTTGCAAATGCACAGTTAATTCCTTCATCATCAATTCAAACAGTAGAAACAGGAACAAGACACAGAACGGCAGAAAGAACAGCAAAACAGACAGGAGATTTGGTTATAAGCATATCTCAGAGAAGAAATATAATAACAATATTTAAAGGCAATAATAGATATGTATTAGAAGATACAGCTCAAGTAATAACAAAGGCAAACCAAGCTTTACAAACAGTTGAAAAATACATGAAAGTATTTGACAGAAAATTAAATCTTCTAAATGAATATGAATTTAACGATATAGTAACACTGGAAAACGTAATAGTAGCGATACAAAGAGCAGAAATGGTAATGAATGTGGTTGATGAAGTTCAAAAAGCAATATATGAACTTGGAGAAGACGGAAGATTACTAGAAATGCAATTAGAAGAATTAGTGGGAGACTTAGAGACAGAAGAACTTTTAATGATTAAAGATTATATGGTGGTAAGTAGAAGGAGAAGTCCAGATAAAGTATTAGAAGAAATACGAAAACTATCATATGAAGAATTAATGAAATCACAAGTAATTGCAAAATTACTTGGATATGAGGACTTCGATAATTATGATGAAGTTGGAGTTTACACCAAAGGATATAGGGTACTAAATAAAATACCAAGAATGCCATCAAGCATTGTAGAAAACCTAGTTAAGTCATTCAAATCTTTCCAACATATTTTAGCGGCCGATATCCCACAACTAGATGAAGTTGATGGAATAGGAGAAGTTAGAGCAAGAACAATAAAACAATCATTAAGAAGAATGCAAGAGCAGTTTGTGTTTGATAATGAAATTATATAAATGAAAGGTAAGGAATAAATAATGAAAAATTTTTTAAAAGTAATATTAATAATAGTGATAATACTAGCAATAGCAGGATTAGTATTTTTAGGAGTAGGATACATTAAAAAATTAACACAAAAAGTGGAAAATCCTATTGCAACAATAGAAGTACAAGATTTTGGAACAATAAAAATAGAACTATATCCAGAATATGCACCAAACACAGTAACAAACTTTATAGCACTTGCAAATCGTGGGTATTACAATGGAAAACAGTTTAACAAAACAATACCAGATTATTTTGTTAAAGCTGGAAGTGAAAGTACAGATTCAATGACAATGCCAAAACTAAGCAATATAAAAGATAATGTTTCAGAAGATGATGATGCAGAATATGCAATATCAGGAGAATTTACAGCAAATGGATATAGAAACAATACTTTAAAAATGCAAAAAGGCGTTATAGCAATGGAAAGAAACGACTATGGAAGACAAGATGCATCTTTAACAACTCAAGGCTATAACTCAGCAGGAGCAGAATTCTTTATACTTACAAATGATATGGAAAATCTAAATGGCTTATATGCAGGATTTGGAAAAGTAATCGAAGGACTAGATGTATTAGAACAAATAGCAAATGTAGAAGTTATTACAAGGGACAAAAACGCAGAATCTGGAATAGACGTTCCTGTAAATCCACCAGTAATAAATCAAATAACAGTTGACACACATGGAATTGATTACAAAACACCAAAAACAATAGAACCATTTAATTATTACAACTGGCTAATCAAAAAATATCAATCAAACATGTCAGCTCAATAAAGAAAATTAAGTAAGTTTAAAACATATATATTTGGTCATAATAATAACAGATAAATTTTCAAAAATTTATTTGTTATTTTTATTATGCACAAAAGGAGAAAAAGTAATGAGGAAAAATTTTGCAAAAATCGCAGTAGTATTAGTATTACTTTTATCATATGTATATATATGCTCAATAAACTCAATACCGAGCAACATAATAATATTTGAAGGAGAAAACCTAAATTTAAAAATTGCCACTGGACTTACACTTGCATCGAAAAATAGCAAGACAATATTAACGGCTAGCAATATAAACAAAGAAAAAATTAATTCAGAAGGAACAAACAACCTTAATCTAAATCTATTTGGAACAATACCAGTAAAAGAAGTAAATGTGAATGTAATACCAAAAACAATGGTGGTTCCGCTCGGAAACGCAATAGGAATGAAGCTATACACAAAAGGAGTCCTTGTAGTAGGAATGAGCCAAATAGAAACAGATAAAAACGAAAAAAAGAAGCCATATGAGAATTCTGGAATAGAACAAGGAGATACAATATTGGAAATAAACAATAACATAGTTGGTAATACAGAAGAGCTAATAAAAGAGGTAGAAAATAGCAAAGGCAATACTATAAATATCAAATATTTAAGAGATGACAAAACTATGCAAACAGATATTACACCAGTAAAATCAAAAAACACATATAAAATAGGACTATGGGTGAGAGACGCCGCAGCAGGAGTTGGAACTTTAACTTTTTATGAACCAAGTACAAATTTATTTATGGCTTTAGGACATGGAATATCTGATATAGATACAGAAGAAATTGTAAATATTGCAAATGGAGAATTAGTTACAGCAAATATTGTGTCAATAACAAAAGGCAGAAAAGGTTATCCAGGAGAAATTAGAGGAACAATAGATGAGGGTAAAACAATAGGAACAATTTATAAAAACACAAATTTTGGTGTATATGGAACGGTTAAAAATAAAAATTATTTAGAAGCGGACTTAACGCAAGAAATGGAAGTGGCTCCAAGAAACGAAATAAAAGAGGGAAAAGCTCAAATAATATGCCAATTAGAAAACTCTGCAAAAAAGAAATATGATATAGAAATAGAAAAAGTCTATATCAACAACAATCAAAATAACAAAAGCATGTTGATCAAAATAACGGATAAAGAATTGTTAGAAAAAACAGGAGGAATAATACAAGGGATGAGTGGAGCTCCAATAATTCAAGAAGAAAAATTTGTAGGAGCTGTGACAAATGTACTTGTAAATGACCCGACACAAGGATATGGAGTATTTGCAGACATAATGATAAAAGAAATGAGAAGCATTTAAAACAAAATTCACTTACCAAAAAGGTAGGTGAATTTTCTACGTAAAAAACATATTAGAAATTAGCAACATCCATTATTATTTCCACAGCAACAGCAAATTACTATAAGAATTATGAATATCCAAATACAGCTATTTCCTCCGAAACCACATCCGCAGTTTCCACCACAGCATCTATTATTCTCTGGCATTATGATTCACCTCCCTAAATAAGTACATATCTATTAGCATCATTAGTTGTTACAGCAACATCTGTTTCCACATCCACAGCAGAAAAGCAATAGGAATAATATGATGAACCAAAGTAGTTCGCTATTACAACAATTTCCCATACTAATTACCTCCCCTATAAAAGATTAATTTACTTAATAACTCATTCGTTATGATATATACTATTCAAATAAAAAATAAGTGTTACAAAGTGCAAAATTTTTCAAAAACACTATACAAAAAAACATAATTAATGATATAATCAACAGTAAATAATAAAAGACAAAAGATAGGAAGGAAGTATTACAAGTGGGAAAAATAGTATTATTAGACGATGCAACTATTAACAAAATAGCAGCAGGAGAAGTAATCGAAAGACCGGCATCAGTAGTAAAAGAAGTAATGGAAAATGCAATAGATGCAGGTGCTACATCAATTACGGTAGAGATAAAAAACGGCGGAATTTCCTATATTAGAGTAACAGACAATGGAAAAGGAATAATGCAAGATGATATGGAAATTGCATTCGAAAGACACGCAACAAGTAAGCTAAGAAGTGCGGAAGACCTAGATGAGATAAAATCTATGGGATTCAGAGGAGAGGCTTTAGCAAGTATTGCGGCAATCGCAAAAGTAACACTAGACTCAAAAACAGCGGATAATATGAACGGATATGAAGTTGTAATAGAAGGAGGAAGAATTCTAAGTAAAAACGAAAAGGGCTGTTCGAATGGTACAAGTATAACAATAGAAAACTTATTTTATAACACACCGGTAAGATACAAATTCTTAAAAAAAGACTTCACTGAGTCTGGATATATAGAAGATGTAGTTGCAAGAATTGCATTAGTACATCCGGAAATAGCAATAAAATTAATAAATACCGGAAAAATAATGATACAAACTCCTGGAAATGGAGATATAAAAACAGTAATATACAATATTTATGGCAAAGAGATTGCTGATAACTTAATAAATATTGACTACACGTATGAAGATATATTAGTAAAAGGAGTAATTGGAAAACCAGTTATATCAAGATCAAATAGAAGTAATCAATTATTCTTTGTGAATGAAAGATATGTTAAAGATAAAACATTGTCAGGAGCGGCGGAACAAGCATTTAAGGGATTTGTAACAATAGGAAAACACGGATTCTTGGTTTTAAACATAACAATGGATCCAAGAAAAGTGGACGTAAATGTTCATCCAGCAAAGCTAGAAGTTAGATTCCAAGAAGAAACAAAAATATTCAAGGCAATATATCATTCAATAAGAGACGGACTAACAAAAGGGGACTTAGTTGCAGATACAAATAGTATAGAAAAATTGGACAGTGAAAGAGGAAAATATAATCAGACGATAGAGAATAATACAAACTATGAAATAAGATCAAATACAAGTTTTAGAGATATAATAAAGCCAAATATAGAACAACCTAAGATGGCTGTAACAGAAGCGAAAGAAGAATATGGAAAAGAGATTGCACAACCAACAGAAACAGAAAAGAACAATGAAGAAACTTTTGAAAGTGTTATGGAAAGACTAAAGAAAATGCAAAACATGATCGATGTTGCAAATCAATCAGAAAAAAATGAGATAGAGCAACCATCAACACTGGAGGAAAAAGTAGATCAAGGTCAAGAACAACCAGCGGTACAACCAGAATCTGATTCAAAAAGTGAAGAAAGATTTTTAGCAATGTACGAGAAAAACTTTGGAGTAGCTGTAAAAAAACAAGAAGAACCAGAAAAAGATGAATTGAATGCATCTGAAGACCTACAACCAATAACAAAAGCGGATAATGTTTCGATATTTGAAAAACAAGAGGAAATAGCAAAACCAGCATACAAATTTATAGGAATAGCTTTTAATACATACATAATAATAGAAATGGGACAAGATTTATACATCATAGATCAGCATGCAGCACATGAAAGAATAATGTATGAGCAAATAAAAAAGAATTACTATAACAACGATAAAAAAGACTCACAACTAATGCTATTGCCAGACATCATAACTTTAACACATAAAGAAATGGGAATATACAGAGACAATAGACAAATGTTTGAAAGAGCTGGATTTGTTGTAGACGAATTTGGAGAGAATACAGTTAAACTAAGTGGTGTGCCAAATGTATTATTAGATCTAGAAACAAAAGAACTTTTCTTAGAGGCACTTGATGAAATAAATACAGTTGCGAGAACTGCAAAACAAGAAATAGAAGAAAAATTTATTGCAACAGTGGCTTGTAAAGCAGCAGTAAAAGCACATATGGTATTGTCAAGAGAAGAGGTAACACAATTATTAGATAAATTGTTAATATTACCAAATCCATTCACTTGCCCACATGGAAGACCAACAGCAATAAAAATGACTAAAAACGATATAGAAAAGAAATTCTCAAGAAGATAGTTAAAGAAAGGAACTAAAAAAATGAATACTGTTATTATACTTTTTATATTAATAGCAAACATAGTAGCAATACTTTTGACATATTACTCATTCAGCAAGGATTTTGAAAAATCAAAGAAATTGTTTTATACAATGATAAGTATGGGAGTAATCTATATAATAACATTGATTGTGTACTTATTGAGCACAATAGGAATAGCAAAAGAAGTAGCGAAAAGCTCTAAAAATATGATAATATTTAGCTTTGTTCCAGTAAACACAATTATACTATTACCAATACTAATAAGATCTTTTTACAAAAAACAAAGCAAAAAAATAACAATGGAAAAGCTAAATAAAATAGTTATGACAATGTCGATAGTGGCTATAATCTTAATGATAGGAGAATTTTGCTATTTCAGAAATATACAAAAAGGAATAGCTAAAATATTAGAAGATAAAAAATCAAACTCTCAATCAAATCAAGAAATAACAAACAAAGAAAATAATACAATAGGTTTAAATGAAGAAATAGAAAACCTTATATCAGGCAACGAAGAAACAAATAACACAAAAAACAGTGAAAAACTTAATGAAGAAATCGTAAATGAAATGTAACTAATGTGCAAGGAAGGAAATGTTATGCAAAAAGTAATAGTTATATGTGGACCGACAGCAAGTGGGAAAACAAGCCTATCAATAGAACTAGCAAAGAAAATTAATGGAGAAATAGTATCAGCTGATTCTATGCAAATATATGATGAAATGCAAATAGGAACAGCAAAACCAGATGAAGAAGAAATGCAAGGAATAAAGCATTATTTAATAGGCAATGTAGCACCAACTAAAAGATACAGTGTGTCAGAGTATAAAACAGATGCAATTCAAGCAATAGAAGAAATAATACAAAAAGGGAAAATGCCCATAATAGTTGGGGGAACAGGCTTATATGTTAATTCGTTAATTTATGGTATAGACTATCCAGAAATTGAGACAGACTTGGAGTATAGAGCAGAATTGGAAAAAACAGCAGAAGAAAAAGGCTTAGAATATTTGTATAACAAAGCATTAGAAATAGACAAAGAGGCAATGAAAAACATAAGTCCAAATGATCAAAAAAGAATACTAAGAGTTTTAGAAATTTACAAAGAAACAGGAAAAACAAAAACTCAATTAGAAATTGAATCAAGAAAAAATGGCATCCCGTATGATTATAAAGTGTTTGCGCTAAACATGCCAAGAGAAATATTATATGAAAGAATCAATAGAAGAGTAGATATAATGATAGAAAAAGGACTTATAGAAGAAGTAAAAAAACTATATGAAAAATATGGAGAAAAACTTACAACTTCGATGCAAGGAATAGGCTACAAGGAAGTAGTAGAATATCTAAACGGGAATTGCACAAAAGAAGAAATGATAGAAAAAATAAAAATGGAAACAAGACGCTATGCAAAAAGACAATTAACATGGTTTAGAAAAATAGAAAATATAGAATGGCTAGATGCGTTGCAACCAGCACAAAATAATGTAAATATTATTTTGGAGGGAATAAAATAGTGAAAAAAGAAACTAAGGTAAAAGATAATAAAACAAAAAAGACTAAGAAGAACAATAGAATTATAATTGCTATTGTTCTAATTGTGGTAATAATATATTTGTTGTACTTAGTGGCAAAACTAGTAAACAATCCAACAAATACATTCATAGTGACAAATGGAAAATTGTCCAAGGAAGAAACAACAATAGGTTATATTGTAAGAGATGAGATAGTTGTAAAAGGTGAAAATTACAAAAACGGTATGGAGAAAATAAAAAATGAGGGCGAAAGAGTTGCAAAAGGAGACTCCATATTTAGATATTACTCGTCTGGGGAAGATGGAGTAAAAGAAAAAATTGCAAGCATAAACGAAGAAATACAACAAGTAATGCAAAGCGAAAAAAAGGTATATCCAAGTGATATAAAACTTTTAGATAGTCAGATAGAAACAGAGTTAAATTCTGTATATTCATTAAACTCTGTTCAAAAAATACAGGAATATAAAAAAAGTATAAGTTCTGCAATATCTAAGAAAGCGAGAATATCGGGAGATTATAGTCCTTCTGGCTCGAGGTTAAAAGAATTATTACAGCAGAAATCGGAATATGAAAAACAATTAAATGATGGTGCAGAATACATACAAGCAACAGAAAGCGGAATTGTTTCGTACAGAGTAGATGGATTAGAAGAAACGTTAACACCAACTAATTTCGCAACATTAAACAAGGCTTTTTTAGAAAAGCTAACAATAAAAACAGGACAAACAATAGCTAGCAGTGAAGAAATCGGTAAAATAATAAATAATTTTCAATGCTACATTGTGTTTAATTTGGATTCGGATGAAGCAAAAGCGGCGAAAGTTGGAGACTCTATAAATATAAGAATTCAAAATTATGGAGAAACAAAAGTGACAATAACTAACATAATAGATGAAACAGATGGCTCAAAAACGATAGCAGTAGAAATAACGAATAATGTTGAGAATCTGATTGCATACAGAAAAATATCTTTTGACGTAATTTGGTGGAGTGCAGAAGGATTTAGAATTCCAACAAATGCAATAAAAGAAGAAAATGGACTTTCATATGTTGTAAGAAATAGAAATGGCTACTACAATAAAATGCTAATAAAAATATTGAAAGAAAATGACGATTATTGTATAGTTCGACAATATAAGACAGAAGAACTAAAGGAATTAGGGTTTTCAAATGAAGAGATATACAATATGAAAAACATAACTTTGTATGATGAACTAGTAATAAATCCAACAGAGGCACAAATGTTACAATAGTATTACAAATTGTTTAAATTACAATTACAAAACAAAAAAACTATTGACAAGAAGATAAAAAAGATAGATACTATAAATAGTTAATTAGTTATTATAACGAAGGATGATAAAATTTAGGAGGTTTATAATGTCAGGGACAATAATGAATAAAATCTGGGGAGCATTTGGAATGGATGCAGAAGAAAACGAAGAGAAAAATTATGAAGAAGTAAACGAAGAAGTAGAAGAGGAAGAAAATAAAGAAAATAAACTTTGGGGAAGACGCAATAACAATAAAGTGGTAAGCTTACCACAAACACAACAAATAAAAATGGTTATATCACAACCAACAACATTTGAACAAGCAGAAGATATATGTGATTTATTAAAAGATAAGCAATCTGTAATAGTAAACTTGGAATATGTAAACAAAGATGTTGCAAGAAGAATTATAGATGTTGTTAGTGGTGCTGTTCATGCATTAGATGGACACATCCAAAAAGTTTCAAACTCTATCTTTTTAATAGCTCCATTTAACTATGAAATAACAAATGAAATGGCAAGAGAAGAAATAAAAAACAAATTATCAGTATCTTGGCTAAAAAATTCTACAAATAACTAACTTAAAAAGCAGGGGGAATTAAGATGATTACACCATTAGAAATTGAAAACAAGAAGTTTTCAAAACAAATGATGAATGGATATAGTGTAGAGGAAGTTGACGAATTTTTAGATGAGCTAACAGTTTGTTATGAAAAATTATATAAAGAGAAAAGCGAAAATCAAGATAAACTAACAGAACTAGAAGGAAAATTAGAACATTATAAATCAATAGAAGGAACACTTAACAATACATTAATAATGGCACAAACAACAGCAGAAGATATAAAAAATGTTGCAAAACAACAAGCAGATCAATTAATAAAAAACGCAGAAGCTGATGCAAGACAATCACTAGCAGCGCTTGAACAACAGATAACAATAAAACAAAGGGAACTTGAAGAAACACAAAAGCAATTTGATGTATACAAAGCAAAAATGGAATCTTTATTAATATCACAATTAGAATTAATAAAAGATATTAACAAAGACCAAGATTAAGAAGCAAAAGTAAAAAATATAAATGAACGAAAGCAAAAGAAAGATTTGGCATTTGCCAAGTCTTTTTGGCGTATTAATTATTGTAAAATGATTGCAAAAAGGCAGAAAATGTTACAGCACTATTAAATGTATGTTACAATTCAATTATAAGACTTGACATCTGGAAAAAAACATATAAAATATATAGTATAAAATCAAAATAGTATCTGTCTACATATTTGGAGGAGAACGCATGAGAGTAATAAGCGGAAGTGCTAGAGGAACAGTACTTCATTCAATAGAAGATATAAAAACAAGACCAACATTAGACAGAGTAAAAGAATCACTTTTTAATATAATCCAAAAAGATATAGAAGATTCAGTAGTGCTAGACTTATTTGCAGGAAGTGGAGCAATAGCGATTGAATTTCTTAGTAGAGGAGCAAGTCAAGCATATGTATGTGACAATAATCCAAAAGCTGTGGAAATGATAAAAAAGAATTTGCAGAAAACTCACTTAGAACAAAAAGCAAAAGTGTACAGCAAAGACTACAAAGAATGTCTTAAGGATATACAAAAAATACAATTTGATATAATTTTTTTAGATCCACCATATAAAGCAGATTGTGCAATAGAAGCAATGAAATACATAAAAAATGCGCAAATGTTGAAAGATTGTGGAAAACTAATCATAGAAACTGACGAACCAGACAAATATTTACAAGAAATTGAAAACAAAAATATAAATTTTGAAATTTACGATTTAAGAAAATATGGAAGAGCATCTTTAATATTTCTTAAATGAAAGGGGAAGACATGGAAATTTTCACATTATTAGAAACAATAGAGGATATGCTAGAAAACAGTAAAGAAATACCATTTACTCATAAAGCTATGCTTGATAAGGAAGAACTATTAGAGATAATCAAAGAAATAAGACTTAAATTGCCAGAGGAATTAAAACAGGCAAAGGTTATAAAAGAAGAGCATGATAGAATTATTAGTAAGGCAAACGAAGAAGCAGCAGAAATAGTAAAAGAAGCAGAAAATAGAATAATATCCATGATTGATGAGCATGAAATAACCAAAAAAGCGTATGAACAAAAAAATAAAATAATAGAAAATGCAAATGACATGGCAAGAGAAATTTCAAATGGAACAAAAGCGTATGCTGACAATATTTTAGCAGGCGTTCAAGTTACATTAGAAGATGCTCTAAAAGTAATTGAAAATAATAGAAAAGAAGTAAAATAAAAAGCAAAAAAAGTATGTAAAATTTATTAAATTCTATGTACTTTTTTTTTGTTTTGTTATACAATGTAAACGTACAAAAGTGTACTTAACAAATAATATAAATCTAGGAGGAACAAATGGCAAAGAGAGGAAGAAAAAAGAAGAAGCAAGACGTAACATTAGTAGTTGTAGTGCTAATACTAGCAAGCATACTAATGGGAGTATTAATATATTCAAAATCAGGAGTAATAGGAGAAACACTAAGCCCTTTCTTAGGTGGAATAATGGGATATGTTGAGTATATCTTGCCTATTGGAATATTTGTTGTTGCAATATACATAGCTTGCCAAAAAGAGACAGCATGGATGAGCAAGATTGTTCAATTTGCTTTAATGTTACTCTGTATAGCGATAATAATGAATGTTTATGCAATAAACAAAGGTCAAGTAACAGTGGACAATAAACAAATGCAAGATGTTATGGGACAATTCTACCAACTTGGAGCAGAAACAGGCTCAGGAGGAGGTGCTGCTGCCTCAATTATAACAATACCGTTAATAAAATTATTAGATAAAACAGGAACAGTAGTACTTGCAATAGGAGGACTTGTTGCACTTACAGTATCTATGTTTGGAATAGATTTAGCAAATAAAATATCAGAAGCAGTAGAAGGAGTAAAAGAAAGAAAAGAGCAAGAAGAAAAGCTATTAGAAGTTGAAGATAAGAAAGAGAAAAAAGAAACAAAGAAAGAAAAAAGATTAAGAGAAAAATTGGAAAAAGAACAAGCTGCACTTGATGTAGAACAGCTAAAAATTAACTTAAATAATGAAGAACCACCAAAAGGAAAACTTTTCAACATAGACAAAGAAGAAAAGTTATTCAAGAAAAATAAAAAAGAAGAAAAGCAGGCACCAGAATTTATAGAAGATCCATTATTTAAGACTCAAGAAAAAGCAAAAGAAGATGAAACAAAACAAGTTCTACAATTAGAACATACAATAACAGTTGAAGACGAAAACTATGAATTCCCACCATTAACACTTTTAAAAGAAGGAGATAAAAAAGCTGGAAAAGGAAATAATAGAGCTTTAACAGAAACAGCGTCTAAATTACAAAAAACTCTATACAACTTTGGAGTAGTTGCAAAGGTAGAACACGTATCAGTTGGACCAGCAATAACAAGATATGAATTAAAACCCTCAGAAGGAGTGCGTGTAAGTAAAATAGCAAATTTAGCAGATGATATAGCACTTAACTTAGCAGCAAAAACAATAAGAATAGAAGCGCCAATTCCAGGGAAGCAAGCAGTTGGAATAGAAGTGCCAAATGAAGAAAGTGAAGTAGTGCATCTAAGAGATATATTAGATACAGACACATTCAAAAACCACAAATCAAAACTTGCATTTGCACTAGGAAAAGATGTATCTGGTGAAGAAATAGTAACAGATATTGCAAAAATGCCACACGTTATGATTGCTGGTGCCACCGGATCTGGTAAGAGTGTTTGTATAAATACATTAATAGCAAGTATCATATATAAAGCAAAACCAAGCGACGTAAAACTAATAATGGTAGATCCAAAAATAGTTGAACTTTCGGTATACAATGGAATACCACATTTAATGATTCCGGTAGTAACAGATCCAAAGAAAGCAGCAGGAGCATTAGCTTGGGCAGTACAAGAAATGGAAAATAGATATACAAAATTTGCTGCAAAAGGAGTTAGGGATTTAGCTGGATACAATGACGCAGTGGAAAAAGAAGATACACTAGGGAAATTACCACATATAGTAATAATTATAGATGAGCTTGCAGATTTAATGATGGTTGCAAAGAACGATGTAGAAGGTGCAATTTGTAGATTAGCACAAAAAGCAAGAGCAGCAGGAATGCACTTAGTAATAGCAACACAAAGACCATCAGTAGATGTAATCACAGGTTTAATCAAAGCAAACATACCATCGAGAATTGCATTTGCAGTGTCTTCTCAAATAGATTCTAGAACAATATTAGACCAAGTAGGAGCAGAAAAACTATTAGGAAAAGGAGATATGCTATTCTTTCCAACAGGAGCTCCAAAACCTGTCAGAGTACAAGGTGCATTTGTATCTGATAAGGAAGTAGAAAAAATAGTAGACTTCTTAAAATCTAATGGAGAAACAACATATAGAGATGACATTACAGAATACATAGAGAAAACAAATTGCACAGACAAAGAAATAGATGAAGGAATAATGGATGATGATGAAACAGATCCATTGCTAAATGAGGCAATACAAACAGTAATAGAAACAGGACAAGCGTCAACATCATTTATTCAAAGAAGATTTAAAGTTGGATATGCAAGAGCAGGAAGGATAATAGACCAGATGGAAGAAAGAGGAATAATATCTGGATACCAAGGAAGCAAACCTAGAGAAGTTCTAATGACAAAAGAACGCTGGGAAGAATTAAATACGCAAGAACAAGCATAAGGGAGAGTTTTATGAATATATTTTCAAAAATTAGCTCTAACGAATATAACAATAGACTGGAACAAATACTAGAAACAAAACCATTTGATGAAGAAGTAAAAAACTTATTGTTGAGCATGCTATACAAAATAGAAAGCGGATACAAAGATTATAGCATAGCAAAAACAAATGCAGAAACAAAAGAAGACTTTATGGAAAAGATTCTTTACATAGTAAAAGAAGATTGCAAGCAAATACAGATAGTAACACCAAAAACAAAAGAAGCTGAGCCGATAGAAGAAACAAATGGAGTTTCCAAAATCAATGCAAAACATGGAGAAATACTAGTATATGCAAATGAAAATGACTTATTATACTCGTTAGAAAAAATATATGAAGAAAGAAGAAAAAATATAGAAAACAATTTTCAAGATACTTATTATGGAAAAGCTATACAAGAATTTATGGTAGAAGCAAGAAGCATAAATTCTTGTGAAGTAATAAGGGATTTTGATGGATGGTCATGGAACAGTGGGTTAAGCTCAGAACAAATAATTAAAAATCTGATATTCCAAAACATCCTATTATCAAATATAAAAATCAGAGAAGATGAATATTTGAATACATTACTAAACTCTTATCAATATGAAGAACTGATATATATAGCAATAATGACAATAATTGCAGAAAAAAACAAATATGTAAAAGATGAAATCTATAAACAACAAAAATTAAAAAAAGAAAAATTAGATATAATGCTAGATAGAACTCAGTTTTTAAACAGAATTACAGAAGATAAAAAAAGAATAGCAAATGAAATAAAACAAATAGATGAAATAATAAATGACAAAGCAAAATTGCAAAGAGAGTATTACGCAAGAAACGAGAAGTTAGAAAATAAAGACAAGATTTTTAGTACTAAATACCTTGTAAAAATTTTAGAAGAAGAAAGAACTCAAAAACTAGAAGAATTAAAGCAAAACAATAAAATACTAGAACCAAAAGAATTCATAAAACAAAAAACGTTATTAGAAAATGAATATACAGTACTAAATAAAATAATAGCTGGACTAGAAGATGAAAACACAAAAAAAGAAAGTATTATAAATGTACAAAAAGAATTTCTAGAAACATTTGCTAACAGAATAGAAAAATCTACTGATAAGAATGAGCTGGAAAAAATGATATACGCATTTAGATACTATTGTTTATTACCTTTTTCAAGTCAGAAATATATAAAAGACGTAGAAGAACTACAAGAACCATTAAAAAAGGTAATGAATAGTTTGATAGATAATAGCATAGATAAAGAAATAATTACTAATTTTTCTGACAGTGCAAGCCTTTGCTATACAATATTAAAAAACATATTTTATAGCAAAATTATTGAATTAAAAGAAATAGAGATAAAAATAACAAATATCAAAAAAGAAAAATCAGAAAAAGAAACAACATATTACATAACAATAAACATATATGATTTAAAAGATGCGCAGGAAAAAGAATGTACTACTGTGAACAACTTAAATCAGTTAAATGTGAAGTTGGATAAGAAAATACCGGTTTTTATAAAAGGTAAAAAATGAAGGGAGAAAAACTAATGAATATAACTTTCTTAGGAGCTACAAAAACAGTAACTGGCTCAAACTTTTTAGTAGAAGGAGCTGGCAAAAAATTTCTAGTAGATTGTGGAATGTATCAAGGAAAGGCGAAGGATGAACTGGAGAACGAAGCGCCATTTCTATATAATCCAGAAGAAATAGATTTTATGCTTTTAACACATGCACACATAGATCATTCAGGAAGAATACCAAAACTATATAATGAGGGATTTAAAGGACCTATTTATGCAACAAAAGCAACTTGCGATTTATGTTCAATAATGCTACCAGATAGTGGACACATTCAAGAACAAGAAAATGAATGGAAAAATAAAAAGAGGCAGAGAAAAGGACTTCCAACTCGTCCACCACTATACACAGCAGAAGATGCGACAAAGTGCCTAGAAATATTTAGCCCAATAAAATATGATGAAATAATAGAAATAGACGAAAACATACATGTGAGATTTAATGATGCAGGACATATGTTAGGCTCTGCCATAATAGAAGTATGGGTAAAAGAAGACGGAAAAGAAGTAAAAACAGTGTTTACAGGAGATTTAGGTAATAATGATTTACCATTACTTTCTGAACCAACAATGATAGAGGATACAGACTATTTAGTAATGGAATCGACTTATGGAGATAGATTACACATGAAATCCAAAGATAAGGCTCAACAATTTTTGGATATAGTTACAGAAACACTAGAACACAATGGAACAGTTGTAATCCCATCTTTTGCAGTAGGAAGAACACAAGAAGTTCTATATGAGCTAAATATGATAAAAGACTCAGAAAATAAATCTCCTAAATTCTTAGAAGAATATGAAACTTTAATGAAGGCTCCTGTATATGTAGATAGCCCTCTTGCAATATCTGCAACAGAGATATTTAAGAAAAACATGGATTTGTTTGATGAACAAACACAACAATTAATAGCAAGAGGAGATAATCCGCTAGAATTTCCAGGACTAAAATTTACAAAAACAGCAGACGAATCAAAAGCGTTAAATGAAAGCGATGAGCCATGTGTTATAATATCAGCAAGTGGTATGTGCGAAGTAGGAAGAATTAAACATCATTTAAAACATAATATATGGAATCCAAACAGCACAATATTATTTGTTGGATATCAAGCACCAGGAACACTTGGAAGAGCAATAGTGGATGGAGCAAAAAAAGTAAAAATATTTGGTGAAGAAATAACTGTAAATGCAAGAGTTGAGTATATAGAGGCATATTCAGGTCATGCAGATCAAGAATGGTTATTAAATTTTGTATATTCATTTATAAAAAAGCCAAAGCACATCTTCTTAGTACATGGAGAGCCAAATGCTCAACTAATATTAAAAGGAAAATTAGTAGAAAGCACACAAATACCAGTAACAATACCAGGATATGCAGAAAGCTACACATTAGATGACAACTTGGCAATGGAGAAAAAATACCAAGAAAAAGTAGATAAACAATATCTAAGATTACAAGTTCTAGAAAGAATGGAAACATTGCAAGAAGAAATAGAAGATATGAAAAACATTGTAAAAGAGGATATACTTGGCCAAGATAAGAATGATGAAGAAATCAAGAGAGTTAATGACAGAATAAAAGAACTAGAAAGAAAAATAGTAGAAATAATAGAAAACAAAGAGGAGAAAAACTAATGAATACCAAGTTTTTTAATGATGCTGTAATCGGAAATAAAAATATAAAAGCAACATTCAGTGATAAAGGAGAAATGTTGAGAATATACTATCCAAATGTTGATTACAAGCAATTTATAGATACATTTCAAATAGGGCTAAAAATAAACGATTCTGCAATAGTATATCTTCATGAAGATATAAACAATAAATATAACCAATATTATACAGAAGATACCAATATTTTAAATACAGAAATAGAAAATACGTACTTTAACTTAAAAACAAAACAAACAGATTTTGTAACAATAAAAAACAACATATTAGTAAAAAAATACACATTTACAAACAATAACAAAATCGACCTTGATTTAAAAATGTTAGCTCGTATAAAACTACTAAGTAATTCGAACAATATGGTATCTGCAAAAGTAATAGAAAATGGAATAGTACAATATAACCATGAATACTATTTTGCAACATTTGCAAAACAAAATATAGATGGACATAGAATAAACGATGTAGAAAATGTAATTAGAGACGCAATATTAGAAGACAAAGATTACATTGGAATGTCAAATGATTCTGCAATAAGTTATTCGCTTGGTGTATTGAAACCAGGAGAAAGTGTGGAATTTTCACTATACATTTTAATCGAGGAAAATAAGAACTTCAAAACAATAGATGAATTAGAAGAAAAAATAGCAAATCTAAAAAAGCTAGACGTAAAAAAAGAATATGAGCAGGCTAAAAAATATTGGAGTAACTATTTAAGTAAACATGATTCACTAAAAATAGATGATGACCAAAATAAAAATGTAAGTCAAAAAGTAAAAGAAATATATAAAAGAACAATACTTCTATTCCCACTTTTGAGAAATGAAGAAACTGGAGGAATATCAGCAGCAGTAGAAGTTGACGAAAACCTAGAAAACAGTGGAAGATACTCATACTGTTGGCCAAGAGATGCGGTTTTTATAACAAAAGCATTAGACATTTTGAATATGACAAAAGAAACAGAAAAGTTTTATGATAGCTTTTGCAGAAAAACTCAAAGTCCAAACGGAATGTGGGAACAGAGATTTTACACAGATGGAACATTGGCTCCATGCTGGGGTTACCAAATAGACGAAACAGCCAGCGTAATATTTGGAGTGTATGATCACTACTTAAAAACAAAGGATGAGAAATTTTTATATAATAATTTAAAAATGTGCGAAAATGCTTTAGGATTTTTGTTCAAATACTTAGATAATATCTTTGACAAAAAAGAGGAAGAAGACATAGTAAAAAAAGAAATAGAGGAAATGGTAAAAAAATCTGGCAAAGAAACAGATAAAATATATAAACATTCAAGCTATGATTTATGGGAGATGAATGAAGGAGTTCATTTATATTCTCTATCTAGCATATATGCGGGACTAAACGCCATGACTCAAATTTATGAAAAAGTAAAAGGAAAATATGAAAACAATAGATTAAAGCTAGAGCAAATTTCAAAAAATACTTTAAAAATAAAAAATGAAATAAATGATATTAAAAAATATGTCGAAAAAAATCTTTGTGATGAAAATACCAAAATATTGCACAGAAACACAGAAGACAGTAAAATGGACGTTAGTGTGATAGGAACAGTATATCCTTTTGAACTATTATCTCCAAACGAAAAGAAAGTAGTAAACACAGTTGAAAAAATAAATTTAACACTAAGAACATACACTAGTGGATACTTAAGATTTGAACAAGATAGTTATATGGGTGGAAATAGTCCTTGGCCAATAGCTACATTGTGGATGGCTTTGTATTACATAAAATCAGGTAACAGAAAAAAAGCTTTAGAGTGCTTTGAATTTGTTACAAAAAGTGCTACAAAGTTAGGATTTCTATCTGAACAAGTAGATAACAAGACAATGAAGCCAAATTGGGTAATTGGTTTAGGCTGGTCTCATGCAATGTACATAATAACATTAGCTGATATAGGTTTACAATAGATATGTCACAATAAATGAAAAAATAAAAAATGAGAAATACCAAAAATATGATAAAATGTTTTTAACGACAAAAACTTTTTATTGGAGGTATTTCTCATGAATAGTATAACACAAGATATTAA
>ERZ827478.312-NODE-312-length-54379-cov-6.593476_pt1 | contig 54379 bp, 41 predicted proteins | sample MGYA00519705_ERZ827478 | MGnify/ENA primary metagenome ERZ827478 (study PRJEB31778, sample SAMEA3449318) | human gut metagenome | biome: human gut; feature: human-associated habitat; material: faeces | place: United Kingdom | collected 2010/2012 ...
AATGATTTACAGAATAAAAAACTATATTTTTAGGATAATGCTGGGGTTTGGATAACTGCTGCTGGCCACGCTTGCCTATAATGTGGGTCCGTACAGACTTTTAGGCAGCAAGAAGATACCCAAGAGCACACTTGTCAAAAAACTGGAAGCCGGAAATCGAAATATCTATAAAGAGTATATCTCCTTCCGGTGCTACAAAGGCAAAGTAGTGCCGAGCATCGAGCGGAGAAGGAAGGTGGAATATATGCTGCTTTTTGAAGAATAATAGCAAAGGAGAATCTTTCGGTGTATTGCCGTCGGGTTCTCCCTTTTTATATTCTTACTGTTCTTCTTTATTGTTGTAGTTAGTGAGCAAGGCTGAGGATTGGCATATTACAGATTTGTAGATGGTTTGAGCAAAGATTAACGGAATAAATTATATATCCCTTTGCTTATAACTAAATAGGACATAATCCGTATATTTGCGATAAACAAAAGAAAACGTAATATGAACATGAATACACACGCATTTGGACTTCTTCTGCTGATTACTTTCTTTGCCACAAGTTGTCATGGAGATGGTCATCAAGGCACGGACCATCATCGTGAAAACGGCTGGTATCGCATTATAGACGGACAAACAGACAGTATCGCTTCCACTCCTATCATTACGGTAAAAGAATTTACCGATTTGAGGTTGGACGAAGATTATTTGGGGAAAAGCGTGATAATAGGAAATGTAAGTAAACATAAATTGCAAGCGTGGTCCGATTCGACAGAACGGCTGGTAGACAAGCGAATGGGTTTTGTATTTAAAGATTCCGTAATTACCGCGCCTCGTATAAATATGAGATTGGAAAGTGGAACATTCCAAATAGCGACAAATAAGAATTATGATATGAAGTCACTATACAGAAGTCTTTTAAACGAGAAGAAAGATTCTTTGGATGCTCTGTTCAAAAACAAAGGCTGGGAAATAGACACCCTTTTTTACAACCGCTTGGGACAGGTTGAGCAAGATTCAATCATAAACTCTTTGGATTATAATGATGCTTGTGCCATCATAGTGGGCTTTGAGAGATAATTAGTCAGTAAGTTTCTGGATCTTAACTTATTTGTGCTGACATTTAGCGTATGAAACGCATTGTTCCCGCCTGGGCGGGCCGTTGAAGAATATAGGCTTCTGTTTAAGAATACAATAAAGGGAGAACCTGACGGTATTGAGCTGACTGGTTTTCCCTTTCTATTAGATATTGCTCTATCCATGGGATACGTATATAAATATCAATTCCTAATCCTTATTATTGTTTTCGATGCAATTATTATATTACTATTGATAATCAATAGTTTACAAATCAAAAGATAGACTACTAAAAAATTTACTTGTTTTTTGCGAAAAGCGAAGATTTAACATTTTTTATCCACTCTCTTTAAACAGAGGGAAAAGAGGCAAAAACAGCCTTTTCGGGCCCTGACGCCCCCGTCTACAAACGATAGGGCATGTCGGAGTTCATTTCGATAAAAAGGACTGTAAAATCGAGGATTGATTTGCGGATATTTTCGGGGTTGTCGTCAGTCATCTTGAGTGGGGCGAAAGGGTATTTTGTCTGGTCTTGGCTCAAGTGACGCTTATAAGTTTTGCAGCCAAAAGAAAAAGAGTATAAAGGAAATCTGATTCGTTGGAAAAGGTGTGACGAATTCGATTTATTCGCTTGAATAAATGTAAAGTTCTAAACTGTCAATTAAATTCACCCCCCAATCTTTTAATCTCGTGAATCTCATTTATAACCATCATTAAATATATAAAAAGATATATCTTATGTGTCACATAACGAATTTCTTTTCGGGACTCTCAAGTGCATAAGCATTCATACTGTTTTATGTTTTGGTCGTTTACAAATGTATGAATGCTTTTTTCTCCTCAAATCGGGGAGTTAACTTTACGAAAATCAGGGATTCAAAGTTACTGATTACAGCACTACCTAACAATGCAGGTAATGGTATACTTTATCGGGCGCTCTCCTATAAAGCATAGTCTGTTGTTCTAAGTGACTTTTTGAATTTCATTCCTCGCCCCCCAGCACTAGCTACTAAATGTGCAAAGAAGTGGGTACATTTATTCCGCTGCTATAATATTATCTCAATCAAAATAATAATTGTTTTTCTGAAATTCAAGGAATTTTTGTCGCCACTTATTTAGTAGTGGAAATATGGAAAAATCGGTTGCAGCAGTTGTTTCTAATACTTTAATTATTAACGCATAAAAATACATTCTTAAAGTTTCAAAGTTATTAGGCCCTCCTAAATAATTTATTTCCCAATTTCTATTTGTAAAGGGATTTTCGTAATAAGGGATTGTCTCAATTAAACTTGTATCATATCCCAATTTTTCACATAGTTGCTGAAAGTCCTTATATAAAGATTCATCTGACTGTATGTGATAATCAAAGATCTCTTCTAAATTATTTATTGTTTCTTCAAGTATTGTAATTATTTGGGATATAGACATATCTGTGCTAAACTCTCTGTGTAGTCCTGTTGTGTCATTATCGTGAATATATTTTATATCGCGCCAATATTGTTGAGTTGATTCCATAAGTTGATTTAGCATAGAATTATTCAACTTCAAAGTAGATTCCATATACTTTTCCTCGTGAGATGCTTTGATACTTTTTAGATACTCTACTGGATAGTCATCTGGATTGCCATCAATAATTTTATGATGCCTACTACACATTAAAATCAGATTATCATAACTATTCTTATCATCATCTGATAGCGACGCATTGAATCTAGGCCCCCCCTCCGAATATGCTTCAATATGACAACATTCTCCTGTTAATTGATTATTATCCTCAAAAATCGGAGTACAACAACCCGGAAATGCGCATTTATTCCCTGAGCGAGCATAAAGGACTCGATATGTATCCGGCTTTATCGCCTTTCGTTTAGTCATTTCCTAAAATTTTAATTATTGCAAATAGAGACAGGCGTATAATTGCCCCTATCTGATTTGACTGAGTGGTCAGTTATCTCCCGATCCAATTTAACATTTGTATAATATTGGCCCAGTTGTTGGAATTGATTTTTCATCTTTTATAAAATACATAGTTTTTCAAGTCTCTGATTTGTTTCATTCAGTTTGTCAGTAGTGAGTTTTCATATATCTTAGACATACAAAGATATGATAATTCGTAATAAGATGATGGTTAATACGATGATTTTACAAGCTAATCGTTATGATTAAGTGAGTTGTCTTCTTTTATATTTGTCGTACAACTGCCGTAACAATGGAGATATAGAATCGGCAGGAGTTGTTTTCAATGTCTGTTCCAGCTCAAACTAATTACTTTCATTGATAAACTGTCCGACTCATACATCGGCATTTTGTGCTTGAATGCTTAGAAAAACGAGCAAACAGAAAATAGTACAAAGCTTTTTCAACATAGCAGCAAATATTTATATATCAATAATCTATTTTATATACAGTAGTTAGTGCATTGTATTTAACTTAGCCATATAGTAACCACATTCATGCGAATGAACCAAGCATATAGGCAGAAAGATTGATGATAAAATGCAAGGCTACAGAAGTGCCGAATGTCTGTTCTTTCCCATACAATTTTCCTATCATGCCATAAAGATACGCTTATTCCACAAATTCACTATATTACATCAATCTTTTTATTCCTCATATTCATAGATTAAAAACAAAAAAGGGAAGAATCTTTCGGCATCGAGCCGACTGGTTCTCCCTTCTTTCTCTGTATTTGTTATATACTGACTTATCATACGATTGAAAATCCACTGAAATACATATATTTGTACTTAAATATCAAAATCACACAATTTTGAGATGCCTATGTTTTATTTGGCGGAAAGGAGGCAAGCAATGAAAAAACAAGAATCAAAGAAGTATTCCAAAATAGTAATTATAGCTTCCGTAATTGGTCTGTGTGTTTTTGTGTCGTTGTATTTAGTTTTTCCTATTCCCAGAGGTAGTAAAGTTAATAGTGATTATTATACCTACTATAAAAATATCAGAGGGATATACTATATCTCGGTTGAACATTCGCTTAACTTGATAAATCACGGCAGTTGGAACTACCTCAAAAATGTAGACGAATCAACATTTACGGTATTAGATGACCAATGGGCAAAGGATGCAACTCATGTCTGGTTTAAAGACAAATTGATAGAAAACGTAGATATCAAAACATTCCATATCAATGCCAGTGGAGTTGCTGTGGATAAAGACAATGTTTATATCGTAGACTATTCGAGTAGCGGTTCTTACAGTTCCTACATAAGCCCTTCTCACAGTGGCATTGACGTCGAAACTGCCGAATACTTTGTGTATCGTCTTGGTTCCAGACAAGACGAATGGATGCGGGATAAAGACTACGTTTATCACTATGATAAGAGAACGGATGTTGACAGAAACAGTTTTAGAATTATAGGAGAAGACTGGTTTATTGACAAGAACTATGTCTATCAGACCGTGTATAATTATAAAACTAAAGCGTGGGATTTATGTCGTATAGACTCCTTACAACACCCTATCGAGCCGGGTTATTGTTATTTCCGCAATGGCAGGAATGTTATTTATGGTACTTCTGTAATTGTCCGGGATATAGATATTCAGCGTTTTGAGGAAATCGGGATCGGCAAATATTTAGTTAATGATATGCTCTTCTTGAATGGAGAACCTTTCCTCAAAGATTCATTGGATGTAAAAAATGCCACATTCTATTTTTACGGGCGCATTGCAACCGACAAACATCATGTCTTCTTTGATAGGAAGCAACTGGATGATATCGACGCCGCTACTTTTCGTCAAATAAGCGATGAGGTCTTTGAAGATAGAAACTACATCTATACCATAAAAGAAAATTCATGGAAAGAAGAATATCCATTCGATAGAAAAAGGAAAGAATAATCAAATATACTTACAATTGTCTCTAAAATTAATTTAATAGGTTAAAAAACAAAAAAAATAGATAACAGTTTAACACTGTTCCTCATCTAACCATCAAATTAGAGCCGAGTTTGTTACTCAGCTCTAATTTTTATATATAGAATGAAATCCCATTCTGTTGCCGTTCAACTTACAAAAACCGCATCCTGTATTTCCACCTCTGCGGGCAGACGAGAAAGCAGGAGTTCCGCCATGGCTCCGTTCTGTGGAATCAGGGCCGGGAAATCCGTTCTGCCCGGCTTATATATCTCAGTCGCTACGTTATACAAATCCCAAGCGGTGATCTGTCCTTTTTCGCGGGCCAGTTTCAGCACCTCTTCTGTAAAGATAGAAATCTGGCTCTGGTTCAGCGGGTAGATTTCCACCGAGGATGACAGATTCCTGTCCGAACTGTCATGTGAGACACGCAAGGCTGTCAGCAACCCTATGTACATGTACACCTCCTCCAGGGAGACGATTCTGCGTTTCAGCCGCTGAATGCGAGCAATGTCCTCGTTCATGTTCACTTCGAAGTTGGCCAGCCATCCGTCCACCGTCTCGAATACACCTTCCGTTGTCGCCTTGTTCTTTCCATAGTTGCAGATGCTCCTTTCCGGCGAGAGGATACACTGGTTATGGCATACTTTCACGCACGGGCCTATGGCCGCCTGTATGCCGTCCTGATGGTAGGCGACGACCAGTGTAGTCGTCAGCTCGTCCGTTTCCCAGTCCTTGATCCGGATGGTCGCGAAGATGCGTCGGAGGATGTGAGCTTCCACAGCCTTTTCGCCGTGTGTCTGCTCTACCTGCGGGAGAATGCTTACCCCAGGTTGTGTCTTGTTCCTGTTCTGGGCGGCGAAGATTTCCTCCACCTCGTAATCGAGATTATACTTCTCGCAAATGTCCATCATACGCTGCAGGACCTGATAGTGATAGATGCCCTGGACAGGCTTACCGTAGATATCATTCTCTTTGTAGGTACGCTGAAGCGTCTCGAAATTCATTACTTCGATTCCGTTGTTCTGGAAATCAAACTGCTGTTGCTTTTCCAATACTGCCAATGCTTTCATAATCTTGAATTTTATAAAGTTAATACTATGATTGTCTATCATTTTTCAGGTATGTATCTGCCATCCGTGGAACGGTTGCAGCGTTACGGCGAAAGAGCGGTCCGGTATGCCGTGATAGAGCAGACCGCCCACAATGCCGATGCTTCCGTCGGGATAGCGTTGTATGAAACCGAACGAATACGGAGCATGGTCATAATAGAGCGAGATTTCGCTTGGATAGTCGGGATTGTCTTCCCAGCTCTTCAGTCGGTCCAGACAGTTCTGGAGTGAGGTGTCACCGATGGATTCGGCATAGCGTTTTACATTCTGGAAATGTTCTTCATTCAGGATTTTCATAACTCATTGTATTTTATCTGTTAAACACGTCCAGCTCCGGGAGCCGGTATTTTTTATTTCTCGCCTGCCTGAATGTCCCGTGGCCGTACCCGCAAGGTTTGGCGGAAGAAAATACCGCAGCCACCGGCGAGGATGATTTTCTTTCAGCCAACCCCGCAGGGGCCTGACCTTGTCCGGATACATTGGCCACGGGACTACCTTTGCAGGGAGGGAAATAAAATATACAAGGGGAATGTGTTGTGGCAATTATCCGTATCTATTACGATTATAATCTACTCTCTTATTCCGACTAAACATTCAATGCAATCAATCAGAAAATCTTTATGTTGATAATATGATTCACTTCAGAAAAACATCAGTTTCCATCGAACTTTTATATTTGAATTATATATATTTGCATTAAATTATAAGCTTCCTTTTTGTAGTCTTGGTAAAGCTGAATAAAACAATCAAATGGTCATCGGAATAAATTAGTAAGATGCCCGTTCTATACCGCCTACAATAAAGAATTTAATCGAAGACTCTCAACTACCAATACCCAATTACTTGCAAAGAATATGAAGAATACGAAAAATATAAATGACAATATACTGGAAGATTGGCGTATAGTAAAATCTATGGGAAAAATTTGTGTATACGGCGATGGCAAAAATTACTTTTTATGGAATAATGCACTTTCATATTACCAAAAGCTGAATCATCTTTTTGAGGATATAAAATCAGATACTCCAAAAGATTATTTATACCCATGTTTTATAACTCTTTGCTCGGCTACACTGGAATATTCATTAAATCTGATTTATGCCATATATTGTTTCAGACATTTTGAATATGAAGATTACAAGTCCTATTTAGAGACATATATTAACATGCGTTTTAAAAATAAATTGTTCATGTTCCCATATATTATATCGGAAGGGAAATTGATTACCAACGAAGATTCACAAGAGATAAAATCCTTATATGAATTGATAACGAAGCGGAATGGCCTATTACACAATTCGGAGAAACTGAGAACATTTGACGTTCCTGATATTAACGCCTCTATCATAAATGATAAATTGTTTGTTCCGATTGAAAATAGCCAGATACATTTTTCAATCCCCGTAGAGGATAATATTATAGACTCTATCACCAAAGGTGATTGTATTAGAATCGGGGATGCGATATTCTCATTTTATGAGCAAGTAATACTCCCATATGTAAATGACGACGAACTAAATATATGTGACTTCATAAAAAATCATGATTCAATCCAGTGACCTATATAAAGCCGTGAAGAACTAATCGCTAACCCTTATGTTATGGAATATATAATCGTCATACTGATACTTGGTTGTATTGTAATTTCATATTTGTACCACCAGCAAAATATGAAATTACTATGCTCCGTCTCTTCTCCCGATCGCGGGACGAGAGCAGAACGCCGTCTGGTAGTCAGAATGCTACGGCAGGGTGTGCATCCCAAAGCTATATTTCATGATCTTTACCTACGAAAGAGAAATGGAGAGTTCTCTCAAATAGATGTTGTGGTCGCTACACCGCAAGGATTAATCGCCATAGAGGTAAAAGATTATAGTGGCTGGCTATTCGGCAATGAAAAGCAGCGATATTGGACTCAACTTCTGAATTATGGAAAAGAAAAGTATCGCTTCTATAACCCGATTATGCAAAATGCAGGGCACATAAGAGCTCTTCGAGAGCAGTCGGAGCAATTGGCACACTTACCCATATTCAATGTGATTCTTTTCGCCGGTCACTGTACACTCAAGAATGTGACCTATTGGGCCGACAACACATTTGTAGGCTACACCAGCAATATTTCCTATGTACTGAGAAAGGTTAGTGAATTCCGCCCGGCTCAATATACCGATAAGAGAGAGGTTGCACACCTGCTTCGCCAAGCCGTAGAAAATGGAAGTAATCCGGGAATCATTGCCTGCCACATAGCTTCTGTAGAAAGGAAAAGTATTGGGAAACCTCAACCGACCATTAGATGGCGCTCCAGACTCTTTAGAATAAATTGGCGTCGGTTGATGAAGAGTTAAGCGCAATCGGTTGATATGAAGCCCGCCCCGGTAGGTGTAGAATGTTTTTGCGACTTTTCTGTCCGTATCAATGTCCACCCGGCTGTAGCCGCAGCGTTTCAGTACCCTGATGATTTCTCTGTTTGTCATAATTGTAGATATTAAATTCTCACGCGACGGAATAAAACATTTCATTCTTACCTCAATTGCATGAGTTGCAGATTGGATCAATAATGCTCCGTTTCATGCTGTTGCCTTTGGTTGTTTGCCAGATATATGTTCCGCTTTCCATCATAGCTTTTGCCGTTCCACCATTCATCAGCGGCTTCGGCGAATATCTGCCCAGAATTGTCCGATGAGAAATCGGACGCCTTGAGTCCGGTCAAGCATTCGAGTTTGTCGGTATCGTTGGATTTCCACCACTCCTGCATCATCTCCGTGTAGTCGTGTTTGGTACAGGTCCCCACGTTATCCTTGCATAGCAGGCACCAGATGTCATCGTCCACATCGCTGTGATATTCGTTCGTGTTGACATCCACCCATGCCTGTATCTCAATCTGCGTAGAGCCACAATCACTGCATACCAAGATTTTCGAATCGTCAGGGAGCTTGCGCCTGGCCTTGCCGTCATAGAGGCTGATGGCCCGTTCCACCAGCTTTTCCCGGTAGTGGTCCGTCAGTTCCGCATAGAACCGTTCGGAAGCCCCGAATATGCCCTTGCCCGTCATTTGGCTCCATTTTTCCCAAAAGTGACGGGACATCTCCCCGTACACGACTTTACACTCGTCCTCGTTCCAGGCGTTCCACATGTAGTAGAAGAAACTGGACACTGCATTTTCCGCTTGATTATTTATTTCTGTTGCCATATTGTCTTTCGTTTTAAGAGTTCCCATTTGTATTTTCGAGTTGAAGCCTGGCGGCTTCGTACATCTGATTAAGCCAATCTATGTTGCGGGCACCGAGCTCGAAGGGACTGTAACAGGCTACCTCCTCCAAGCTGTCCTTTATTGTTGCCAGTACAATCAGACCATCGTCTGTAATTTCAAGACCCGTCACCCAGCACTCATACGGGTCGGCATGCTTGTCGAACCAGATGACCCATACCGGATCGTCATCGTTGTCTCTGAATGTGATTTCTGTCATACCGTGCGCATACAGCAGTTGTCTGATGGCTTCGATGATGTCCTTCCGCAGTTCTTCAATCCTGTCGTAGAAACACATGGCCGTGTATGTGGCCCGGCCTCCCCTATCCTGTTCCTTGACAGACAGAATCTGCACGTCGGGGTGAGAACCGAAATTCCAGTTCGTCACCTCATTATCTCCGCGGGTCGTGTGGATATTGCCACCCAATACCAGACCGCACTCTTCCGTTACCATTCTTTTCGCCTCGTCGCGGTCTTCTGCCACGACCTGGTAAGTACCCTCGAAGGCGTACCTTACTCTTACTTCGTACTTTTCCATAATGCTTATGATTTTAATTGTTATATAAATGAATTGTTTATGAAACGACAAGAGCTATCCTTTCACCGAAGAAGGAGTCGCATACCCCATATACTCGCTTGATAGAGCATTCATATTCTGACCACTCGCTGTCAAGCCGGAAGCGGAATCCGTGATAGTCCCTGACTTCCAGCTTCAGCCTGATATCCTTTTTAAGCTCCATCTCCAGGAGACTTCCGCCACCGTACATGGAGCTGAAGATACCGCAGCAGTTGCCTCTGGGAATAATGACTTCCCCGAACGAGAATCCGGCGTCATAGAGTTCCGTCAGGCTTACCTTGCCGATATAGGTCAGCAGATTGGCACCGCAGCAGGAGTTGACGAGTTCCTGGTAGAACTGTTCGTAGGATACCTGTTCCTTGCCGTCTCGGTATTTTTTGTCGGGGAAACGGCCATACACCGTGTAGCCATTCTCCACCAAAACTTTCTTCACCTTGGCAGGATTGAGATTCAGGGCATCGACCATGTCCCCGAAATAAGACTCCTTGTACCGGTATCCTTCCTGCGATTCCAGCCAGTTGGAATTGATGCAGTCGCAGTTTGACAGCATCTCGACACGCACAGGGATGTCATCCGTGTTTTTGAGAAGTTCTTTCAGCGTGTCAGAGTCGTTTCTGTCATAGATTTCTTCCCTGATTTTGTCTTCGTGTTCTTGAAAGAACTTGTCCACTTCCTCTTCCCCGAAATCATGAAAACGGATACATTCATCCTTCAGCTTTGAGATGATTTCATGGACTGCTTCCCATTCCGCGTCATCGTACCACTCGTCCACTTTCTCCCATAGACTTTCACAACTCCTTTCTTCCAGACATTTCTGAATGGTGTCATGGCAGTTGTCGAAGTTGTCGTTGTAACCCACCCACACCAGTGTGTAGGACTTGTCCATAAGCGATTTCACGAATTCCATGGTCAGTTTTTTCTGTTCTCCCATATTCCGTTACCTGTGTACGGCAGGATTCCGTTTCCCGTACATGTGTTTATTTTTCTGTTGTCTCTCTTTCAGTTTGTTTTTGTCTCTTTCCCGTTGCCGTTCGCTGCCAGGACACCGAAAGGCAGGTCGAGTATCCTGTGGTTGAAACACAGCGTTGAATTGTAGTCCGTGCGTTGCCAGAGGGTGAAGCGGTCTCCGGCGAACGACCATCTGAAATAGCCTGACAGCAAGCCGAACAGCGGATTGACGTTCCTGCTTATGAGGGAGCGGTTCACGTCCACGATGTGTCCTGCCGTCAGAATGATGTTCAGTATCTCTACGAATGCCAGCTGCGAATACGGGTCGATGGGCATTACAGGTCCTTTGAAGTTGATTTCCATATCTTTTGTCTTTTAGTCGTAGTTGTCATCAAATATTTCGTACCGGAAGGGAAGCGTGTCGCAGTAGCAGCTCGATACACCCGTGCATATCAGGGCGTCTTCTCCTGTGTCCGCGTCTTCTTCCGCTTCCGTGACGGTATCCCCGTACAGGTCGTGGTAATGTGATACCATCATGTGCGGGTCATCCGTGGTGATGTCATAGCCGTAATGCCTGCTCCAGTTTATGAAAAACTCCGTTTCTTCCTCTTCGAGCCTTTCAAGAGCGTCCCTGATCTCGAAGAAGTTGGGACAGAACCATTCACGGCTGATCAGCGTGTCCGGGATGTTCTCCCATCTGGAATACCGATATTCCGGTTCCTTTTCCCCGGGAAACAGGTCGGAACAGGCGCACAGGAACTCGCCCATATCGCTGTAGTCGGACAGGTGCAACCAGTAGTCCCTGTAATCCTTTATCTCCATGAGATGCTGTGTGGTCACGGCAACCTCTGCATTGTTCAGATCCATATTCTTTTTTTCTTATGTATGTGGAGCCCGGGGGTTCCATTCCTCCGACACCCCAAAGGTGCCGTGTCCCGGCTGTGCTGGGTTTTTCGGGGAAATACCGCAGCCACCGGCAAGGATGATTTTCCCGAAAACCGCCTGCGGCATGACCTTGCTCAGCCGAATGGGACGCGGACTACCTTTGTCGGTGGGAATGGGACTTCCGGGCATCTCCATACGGTTCATGTTCATTCTGTTATTCGCTGGCTTCCCCAGCTGATGTGTATCTTGCCTTCGCTGTCCTGCGTGCGGACGAGCAATGGCGTACCACCGGTTAACCCGGTCAAGCGTCTTGTAAAGCTGGTCCTGCTGGAGCTGGCAATACTGCCGGTCCTGTTCTATAATCTTGCCCTCATTCCTCACTTGTACGTTCAGGATTCCTGTGAGCAGGTCGGTATGGCTGCCTGCTGCTGTTGCTGTTGTCTGCATAACTGTATTATTTTAGAGATTGTCATTTTCGGGTTTGATACGGTAACAGTAGGTGATGTGGCTGTCCATGTCCTTGACCAGTTTCACCTGCTCGGGATGGAAGTTGAGACGTCGTTCCACGGCCGGAGCGTCTATCTTGTCCCATTCGTTCTGCGGCAGGAACCGGTTTTCATGGCGGAAACACCAGAGTACGATCTGGTTTTCCCAGTTACCCTTGAACACGGTTCCTTCATAATCCTTCAGGAACTGCTGGAACTCCTCTTCCGTCCTGAAAGCCTTGTCGAAGCCCTGATACAGGTTGCGTGCTTCCGGACTTGTATCCTTGGTCAGATAATACCGTCTCCATGTCTCCGTGGTGAAATCGCCATAGAGCGGGTCAGGTTCGGAATAGAACCACAACGGAACTCTTGCCGTGAATGCGACGGCACCGTTGGCACACACCCCGCAGTTTCCCCAGTCCTTGAATGCGCCTTCCGTCCATCTGACGAAGGTCAGCTGCCTGGGGTCAATATGGTGGAAAGCCCCTCCGCTGACGATCAGCCCTATACCGTCATATTCTTCCCAGACAAAGGGAATGTAGGGCTCTTCGCAGATGGAGATCAGCCCGCTCGTTTCCTCCCGTTTTTCGATGAGGGCGTTGCTGTAATACCTCCCGTATCGGTCCACATAGATGAGTCTATCCCCGACCTGCGGAGTCTTTTCTGAGCGTGTCTTCTCTATCAGTTCCACATAGTTGTTGGCCATATCCACGTCCTGTTGTGTCAGCCCGTGTTCGTGATTGTACAGCACATTCAATGGCTTGAGTGTTTCCACCGTGTACTTCTTCTTCGCTTTCTGTAACATGACATTTGTTTTTTGTTAGTCCGGCTTACAGGGGCCGGAGTTCCCATAACTACAGGCTTAAAAAGGTCGTGTTCCGTACATGCAAGACTTCGGGGAAAAATACCGCAAGCCCTCCGGGGCGAGGATGATTTTTTCCACGAACCCGAAGGGCTTGGCCTTGCTTGTACGAAAAGAACACAAATTACCTTTGCCTGTGGTTATGAGAACTCGGCTGCGGTATCACTTCTCCTTCGGTAGTATATTCCCGACCTATCTCTTAAACCATACTCCCATACAGAGGAACCTGAGAAGGGACTAGAACTATAAAATAATTGGGACCCTATCCTATCCCATCAAGTCTTTCCTTCTTACGCCAGCAGAGACAAAAGCTACATTTTGAGGACACATACTGCCACTCACTTCTATTCAGAGCCATGTATCTACGAAACAATTTATATTTGCGCACGAACCATAAGCATATATCACTATGAATCAGAAAAATGTAGAATATATAGCACTCTATTCCCTGGTAGTTGGAGTCATTCTTGTTATCGGTATTTTAGTCCGTCTGTTTGCTTTATCCCAAGGGCTTGACGACTTCAGTAGTACTATCGCATTTTTTGTAACAGTCATCATCTTAACTGCGCTCTATGCCAGTTTGCAGATAACCTTCGACCAGTTACTGTCGCCTCGCATAAAAGCGCTCCTGCTTCGCTGCCCTGCTTTTCAGAAAATGAAAGATAACCCCGATTCTGTTTCTGAAACCCTTACAATCGAAGATTCAAACATGGCTACACCAGATGTCATCGAACCAGTTCCTACCATTGAAGAAACAATCTCTGCCTCATCAGAATACGAAGCCCTGCGAACCCATGCTATTGCAGAAAAGAATCGGGCTACTCAAACCAGATTGGAAAAAGTCCTCAACTATACGAAACAAACCATGGCGGCCTACATAAGTGAAGAAGATCTTACCCGCCTGTGCAAATACATTACTGAATATAGTTCATGCGACACCTTACAAAAGATATCGCCTGTAAAAGTTGACGCTCAACTTAAAAGCATTGATATTATGCACTTTGGGTGGAATATCGGCAAAGCCTTCAATAAAAAGCGTGTTCACACTGCCACATTTATCAAGAATGTCTTTGCCCATACCCTTCGCGACTTGGAAATCTCAACGATTGAGCGTAAAATGTCGCATACGGAATCAGAGTGTAAGATCAAACTAAATCCGAATATTACATAAATTTATTCCAATATACCTAACTTTCTTATTTTCCGAGTGCCTTTCACCTCCTTAGAATTTGAATCATAAATCATTAAATCAGGGATATAATTAGCCGGAAAATTATACCAGAATATTTACTCTCAGTTATCTCACGGTTATATTCCGGTGATGTTTTCCACCATCAAAACACCAATTTCCTTTGCCAGCGAACAATTAAAAACGAGTACGTATGGCAACCGAACAAATCACTTTTGATAAGCTGCCGCAAGCGGTAGCTTATCTCACGGAACAGATGGAGCAAATCCGGCAAATGGTAGCATCACTGCAACCTCAGACTTCTTCCGACAAGCATCGTTTTATTGAAATTGACGAAGCCTGTAAAATCACGCGAAAGGCAAAGCCCACCATCTACACACTTGCCCGAAAAGGATTGATTCCTGCTTACAAACGAGGCAAAAAACTTTATTTCTATGAAGACGAACTGCTGCAATGGCTTGAATCCGGGCGCAAGCACGTACAGTCTATATCGCTCCAGGAACAGGCAGCGGAGATTGTACATGGAGCAAAGCGCAAACCAAAGGGCGGTTATAATTTTTGACCTATCCGTCTAGATCGACAGCAGAGAGTATCATTGATGACGCTGTACATATCGGAACCCCAATATCCGATATTAAGTTATTGCCAAATCTCACCCAGTTATACTTTTCGTAATAAAGAACATTACCAAAATAAAATACCTCTATACCAAAGGTGATGACTACAAGTATTATCAGACCCCTGGTCTGAAACTTATCCACAGAGGATTTTTCAGACAATATAACTATGGGGTGCCGTTGAAGAAGTTAGAGATGTAATGTGCATTCCTTTTAAAGGAGAGGATTTGCTGTTATCCGATTCATGAATTATAATTCCACTGGTTAAATGCCTCGGTATCTTACCAGTGGAATTTATATTTAGTAACAAAACAATTAGGCTTATTGGGTATTGCTATATTCATGTATAACAGTCTTCTGAACCTCATTCAATGCATCCCATTGTGTTCCCCCAGGAGTTAATACCATATCATCCATTACTGCCTTTCTGGTTTCTTTCGGCAAAGACTTCCATTGTTCTTTTTCTTTATCCGAAAATGCACCAGGTACTAACATATTTAAGACATCCAAAGCTGTAAGCTTGTTATTCGTTGCTTTTGACAACGACTTCTTCACCTCTATTTTGATCGCACAAGTATCAACGAATAAAGCCAAAACGGTAGTATCATTTGAGACTGAGACTCCACAAAATCCAAACATCTTAGCAAGTAAATCTTTGGGGATAGTAAATTGAGCATTCCCCCTTTTGCTTTTATTTGCCCTGCTTTTAGACAGAGAATTGTGAACCATCGTCTGTGTTTTAGGTAAAGCCATGCGAACTTGGGAATGGGCATAAATCGAGGAATGGCCACAAACATTGACAATGCTGCTATAATTAAATAGCTACTCATATACATTCCTTAATAGAATCTACAAAATTACAAAGAATTAGCTTAAATGAATTACATAAGTCAATATAAATACAGTTTCCTCTCTAAGCTAAATTCTATTATCTCCGAATGTTCCAGCTGATACAATGTAAAGCACCACCTTCCTCTGCTACTTCAGCCATTTCAATTTGATGAATCTCACAATCAGGAAATGCTTCATGTATATATTGCCAAGCAATAGCATCCTCTTTAATATTGAATATTGGCATGATAATCTTGTTACCGACTTGCAGGAAATTGATGTAAGCCCAATTTAAATCAGTCCATGGCGAACCCACCTTATCCGCAAATCGCATCTCTGTGACTTCAAAGCCATATTCTTCAAGAATGTGTCGGATAGCAGCAGCTTCTTCCGGGTATTGATCTCCATGATTGCCCATCAAGATACGGTTGCCACCACACCATTTGACTAACCCATCCGAATGACCATACTTGTCTGTATCACGAGCATTAAAGTCACCATGCATTTTCCATGGAATTATAATCACAGGATGTCCAAGTTCTGACTCCAACTCAGATTTGAACACGACATCCTCTTTTTCTTTACTATTCTCGGTAAACACCTTATCCGTCATCACAATATAAGGACCACATGGGACCATATTTCCACCGTCAATTATTAGTTTTGTTGAACGGCAACTTATCCCCATTCCACGTAGAACGTTAGTACATTCGGTCCTTGTTTCAGCATTCTCTAGATTGTTGCTCTTCATCAGATAGTCCGGATAATATTGGTACTTTAAAAACTCGTTCTCACTCAACTGAATAGGCATATAGTCGCGTGCCCAATAATCTCTGGTGCATTTCAACTCTTTGGGTTCTATGTCGCAATTCTTCAGAAGATTAGTCAGCCGCTGATAAAATTCCTGATGTCCTTCCTGCTTATCATTCAGCCAGGGTGACAAATAAATTTCATTTGTTTCACTGTCATGTAGCAACTGGTCACACCGTAAATATCTGTATCGCTTATTCTTAAAGGCGGAAAACTCTTTGTATAATTCATCACGCTCAGGATGCGATAGATATTCTCCAAGTATATAATCCACTTTCTTTTCAATAGTTTGCTTACCGATAAGAAGATTCAATCTGGGTTTACAGATATATCCAACCATACCATTATTGCGTTCTACAAGAGAAGGGGAATTATAATCCTGTCCCATTGCCTGATGGAGCCGGAATAGCTCTGCACAAGCCCAAGGACCTTCTAAAATTTCGTTTTTATCTTCGCTGATTAATTGACGGATCAGAATACCTCCAAAATAAGAACTGTCATCTAATATGTACTTATTTACCTTTTTTCCAGTGCTGTCAGTCCCGTCCTTTTTACAAATCTCACTTGGAAAATTCAAATCAATTCCTCCAAAATCGTTTATATACCAATACAAAGAATCAGAGAAACGAGGATGAGTAATGATGTCACGATGATGCCTATTATAGAAGTAAAACTCAATTTCTTTGAAAAGATAGATTTTTTCTCCCTTTTGTATTGCAAATTTTTCAAACAACAATTTAGCTATTTGAGTAAACCGAAATTCTATATCTACTGAACTCATTTCAGCATTCAGAGACATAAGTTCTTTGAGCTTTGTTATCATCATAATTAACTATTTCCTGCATTAATTCTAATATCCATTTTAGATTATCATAAAGTCGCCATTTACTGAACAGCATCTCGATATAAAGTACCATACCGAACTGATATATTGAAAGATTTTGGGCAAGTTCTTTTTTTATCCTTACTTAAAGACTTCATGATCTTTTCCGCATATTGTCTCCAATGTTCAATATCAATGTGTTCCTTACAGAACATCATCTCTCTATACCAAAACCTACCATTGACATCATCCTTCCATTTGTCGAGACACTTTTCTTCTCCTTGGTAATATTTACATAAAGAGGCGTAGCTATCCGCTTCATATATGCCTTTTATTTTACGTAATCCGCAACTTTCAGTCAGTGCACACGATAAAGCCTGGCAGAAATCTTTCCACGATCGTTCACCAGATAACTGTGTATCAGTTATCATCCAATTTTCTCCATCATGTTTCAATTTGAATCGACCAATCAAGCATTTACTTCTGTAAACATACATCCAACCATCATCTAAGTATAGGCCATATCTGTTATCCCAACCGGTGGGAAAACATCTCAAAATGAGTCGATGTTCCTCCTTCGTAAAATTTATTTTATTAAATAAATTCAGAACACTCTGCCAATGATTCTATTCTACAAATCTTACTCTTGTGAAAAATTAGACAGTTTATCCCAGTCCACCTTGAAATCTGGATTCTGGCTCTCCATCCACTTTAAATACTGTGAATCTGCCAAGAATACACTTTGCAATGTTTTCCCTTTATACTTACCAAAGGAGATTATATCATCGGGGTGTAAAATTTTTACTTTCCCTTTATGATACTCTACAATAGCATCTATATCGGCAATTAAACGTTGAGAATCAATAATTGCCCATTTCACATAATTCCAGTCAGTTTCGATAACTTCTTTAATGGTTCTATCCTTATATTTACCAAAAGTGAATAAATCATCCAGTCCAAGCACTTTAACCTCATTTCCCGCTATAGGTTCACCTTGTATATCTAAAAGCAACCAAGAGCCACAACCGCAACATGGAATTTCTTTCGGCTCTGTATCATCTTTTTTGCACCAGGAATTTTCTGGTGAATCAGAACTATCAGCTCTTTCTCCATTACGGAAATAGTAGCCATACACTTTCCCATATTTCCCGAATCTCCCGTGTGGCTCAACTTTAACAACTTGAACATATTGATTTCTATACCAGTCTGATACTCTACCATCTGGGAATCTTTGTGCTGTAAATGGCAGAACTCTACCAATATTATAATAAAGCTCTATAAGATTATTTTGTGGAAACTTGCAATTTACAGCATCTATAAGTTTCTGGGTATTATTCATGGTATTTATATTTAATTATTTATTCTCCATTCAAACAATTCTTTATCCGTTATTATTGGATAATCAAACCATTCAATCAATTCCCTCTCAATGAAGGCTCTTTTGAAAGTGTTGCCTAATAATAGAACAATCATATTGTCCATCATATTGTTGCAATTATTTATTACTGGGTTATATAAATCTTGGACGGCATTAATTCCCATATATATCCCTGCTCGTTTATTTAATTTTATTCTTGTGCAAAGATTGATCCAAACTATGCAGCCTATCTGCATTTTATATGAAAATCTCCACAATGTGCAGCAGAATGTGTAAAGCCGAATAGTGAACCTACATTTAGTTTGTAAAACAGATTAGTTAATCGCACTCAAATCTGACAACCATTTTTAGAGATAGTCAACCATTAAATCAAGTAAAGCAATACAAAGATAAAAAAAATCAACTTAGAAATTGTCGTTATAATCATTTTTTTGAGTTTTGCATCTTATTTATTCTATAATTAGAATATTATTTCGAATAATTACATTACTTTTGTATCAATAGTAACCAAAAAATAGTGAAACATGGGTAAAGATTTAAATCGCCTAAAAGTTGTACTTGCAGAAAAAAAGAAGACAAACAAATGGCTTGCCGAACAATTAGGTAAAGATCCGGCAACAATATCTAAATGGTGCACCAACAACGCCCAACCCAACTTAGAGAATTTAGTTGAAATAGCCAAATGCCTTGAAGTTTCAGTAAATGATCTAATTCGTTAATATTAGGATAAACCCAATATGCCAACAAATAAAAATGCAGCGATACGTTACCAGACTCTCGATAAATGTTTTCGGGATAGACGGCATAAATATTACATCGAAGACCTGATAGATAAATGTGAAAAAGCCATTTACTATTATAATGGAATCGGAGGTGTGAGCCGCCGCCAAATATTCGAAGACATTAAGTTTATGGAGAGTGAAACGGGATGGAGTGTGCCTCTTGAAAGAAAGCAGGATGGCAGAAGGGTTTACTATCGTTACAGTGACCCCAGCTTCACAATTAATGCTCAACCATTGACTGAAGAAGAAGCCTCACAACTTCGTTCCGTTATTATTATGCTTAACCGCTTTAAAGGACTACCTTGTAACGAATGGTTAGAGGAAGTTATTTCCAATCTTGAATGGCGATTTGGCCTTAAAGGGAAAAAAGAAAACATTCTTGGTTTCGAACAAAATCCTTATCTGAAAGGTCTGAACTTTCTATCTGACATTATTGATGCGGCCATTAATCATCAGGCTATAAGAATCATTTATCGTAATTACAAGAATTATGATAATGAACGTAATATCATCGTTCATCCTTGGTACATAAAGCAGTATAATAACCGTTGGTTTCTTATGGCTTACGATGCTGGAACAAATCGTATATCTAATTTTGCCCTTGATCGAATCCAGGAAATAGGTATCGAGGGAAATGTTGATTTTATTTCAAATGATAAGATAGATTTTGAGCGTTATTTTGATGACGTATTTGGAGTTACGATTCCGCCCGATGACGTGGAAAAGATACGTATTGTTCTTCAATTTTCTAAAAGACAATATCCCTATATCGTTTCCAAGCCGATACATCATACACAGAAAATCATTGATGATGAAGAATGTATTTTGTCCGTAGAGCTTCGGCCTACTTATGAGTTTACTCAACTGATTCTATCGTTCGGTTATGATGTAAAGGTTCTTGAACCAAAGACATACATTCAAGAAATAATCACAAATATACGTAGGAATCTGCAGAATTATGATGTAATGCAGATAGACTGCACCAGTCAGGAACAATTTTGTAAGAAACAAAGCAATGAATAAAAAAAATAGTCCATATACAGCAGCCATCACGGGTGGAGGTTTCCTTTTTGAGGAGACCAATATCCTATTACCTCTACTCCGTGCAACCAATAGTGAGGAGTTGCTTCATGATGAGAAGGTGAATAATCGGTTGCTTCACATTAATGCAGAAAGTTCTCGTAAGAAAGCTATTCTGGAAATCAAACGAAGATATGAGTCTATGCCATCTTCTTTTTGGGATGACTTTCTTGAAATGAGCGATACAGACAAGATAGTAGCTATCTTCTATGTTATTTTAAGGACGTATAAGATCTGTTTCGATTTTCATGTAAATGTTGCAATAAAAAAATGGAACAGCATATCCAAAAGTATCGATAAAAATGACATTATGATGGAATTCAACGAAATAGCATCAAAAGATGAGTTTGTTGACTCATGGAGCGATAATACCAAAGATAAAGTGGCTTCTGCATATCTTACAATACTTCGTAAAGTGGGTATGCTTGACAATAGCAACCATCTTAATGCGATTTCCTGTAGCAATTTCTCTTACTATTTGGAAAAGGGGCAACCATGGTTTTTGGAAGCCTGTCTTTTGCAACCTTATGAAATAGAGAACATAAAGAAAACAATGATATGACGATAAAAGAGCTTGATGACAAATTGAACAGCCCTGGGTTCCAGGATACGGAAAATGGCGACTTGTTCTATAACTTTTTCATCTACCAGTATCCGGCAGAGAAAGAGTATGACATTCGTAGGCAGATACAAGAGTTTAAAGCGAATCTGATCCGTCCTACGAACTATGTGGACGTGCTTACACTGAATCTGTTTGATGAATTTTGCAACTTCCTCGACCATAAGAAGTTTCTGCGTCATCCTTCTATGTTGAAGTATCTGATGGAGAAAGAGCTGAGTGACCCGTCAAAGGCAAAGAGCACACAGGATACGCTTGCACGCAATGCTCACTCACCTGAATTTGTTCAATATATCCATCAACGTATCATTGACCATATCACAATTAAAGATCAATATCGCCGTCCGTATGTTTTTATGTATGGTATAGGCAGTATGTATCCTTATCTGAGGGTCAATGAATTTTTAGCTCTTTATGAAGATTACAACGAAACGGGCAAGTATAAGATTATTGTCTTTTACCCGGGTCATCGTGATCAGAACTCTTTCCGACTGTTTGATACACTTCCGGACAATCATACCTATCGTGCCACCCTTTTAATCAATGAATAAGCAAATGAAACTGAAAGAATTATATAATAAGCCTATTGACCGTGCAGTGAATCCTGCTGTCAGCGCAACCAAGTTCGATCCGGAAACCGAACGGATAGAAATACAGGAATACGTGTTTACGGATGAGATTATGAACGGTCTTTTCCGTATCTTGGATGCTATAAAGAATAACCAGCCATACGATCACGTGGGTATATGGATTGACGGTTATTATGGTTCGGGAAAATCACATTTCCTGAAATACCTGGATTACTGTATCACGCCTTCCACTCGTGAAGATGCGTTATCTCGTCTGCTCGAAGCAATAAAGTCTATCGACCCGCTTGATGACAAACATTATCTGAGCTTCGACTACGAGCAGATGGTTTCTATCGCCAATTGGTTGAAACGTGCCACGATAGATACATGTATCTTCAATCTGGAAACAAGCTATGACAACTCTACCGACAAGAAGAAAGCTTTTCTGCATGTCTTCTGGAATGAGTTTAATGGCAAGCGCGGCTTCAATAAGTTCAATATCACACTGGCACAGAATCTTGAAAAACCTTTGGAAGAAAAGGGCGTGTTTGAGGCTTTTAAACAACGTATTGCAGAAGAAGGCGGTGATTGGAACGATTCGGGTATGGCTGCCGATTTGATTGATAACGAACTCGATTGGGTGCTTGACATAGCCAAAGAACTTGCACCAACACTTTCCGTGGATAGTATTCGTGAACGTATCATCAAGCGTGATACAAACATGAGTATAGACCGTTTTGGTTTGGAACTGGCATCATATCTTAAAGACAAGGGCGATGATTACCGCCTGATTTTCCTTGCAGATGAAGTTTCGCAATTCATCAACAAGGAGCGCGACCGTTATCTCAACCTACAGGAAATCATTACGAAACTGTCTGAAGCTTGTGATAACAAGGTCTGGGTGGCTTGTACCGCACAACAAGATCTCTCCGAGATTATGGACGACTGTCATATAGCCGAGGAGAAAGACAAAGAAGGTAAAATTAAGGGACGCTTTGAAGTGAAGGTATCCCTCAAAGGAACTCAGCCGGAAGTGATTACTCAGAAACGTATTCTCGACAAGAAAGAAGAGGTAAAAGTTACATTGGCTTCTCTTTATAACAAATATAAAGCTGGATTCGACCTGCAGTTCAAACTGCCTAACTCATACAGCAGCTACGACTCGCAGGATGATTTCATCGACTATTACCCATTTGTCCCTTATCAGTTCAAGCTTATCATGCAGGTGTTCAATTCATTCCTGAACTTAGGCTATGTGGCCAAGGAAGTGAAAGGTAATGAGCGAAGCATCATCAAGGTAATCCACTCTACAGCCAAGGCTAATGCCGATGCCGAGTTAGGCAAATTCATTTCTTTCGATGAACTCTATAACAATATGTTCGAGGAAGGTTTGCAGGCTCGTGGACAGAAAGCTGTGGACAATGCCCTCCGTATGGCGCGCACATACCAGACAGATAAACCGGAAAAGACTCGTCTGGCCGTTCGCGTGGCCAATGTGCTTTTCATGATTTGCAACATTTCCCAGACCGACCAGTTGCTCTTCCCTGCAACAGTGGATAATGTGACCTCTCTTCTTGTAAATAATATGGATACTCCTCGTCTGACCATCAAGAATGAGGTGGAGAAGATTGTGGAGTTCCTTTGCGATAATAATATTATTCGCCGTGAACAGGGTAAACAGGGAGCACCTGATACTTTCACGTTCTATAGTGAGGAAGAAATGAAGGTGGCACAGCTCATTCAAAATCAGGTAGTTGACAACAATACGCAGGCTGAACAGCTTAAAGATATTTTCAATAAATATATCACAGCTCTCAGGAATAAAGAACAATATAAGACACGCAGTTTCTCAGTTGGGCTGACCATCAAGCAACGCACCTTCCTGAGCAATAACCCGGATGTAATGGTAGAGTTTGTCATGGACTCCGACTATGATACGGCCGAGCAACTTGCATTGCAGAACACCAATACCAACCGAATGGTATACTATGTAGGTCCTCAGTATCGTGAGAACAGACGTTTGTACAACGCCTTCTATTGGTACTGTCAGGCAGAACGCTATATGGCCACTCCTGTTCCCAATGAGGATAATGCCAATACTCGTAAAGAATTTGCCAAACGAGCCGAGGAACTTTATGAAGGACTGATCAAAAAGGAATTTGAGAAGATTTTGGATACTTGTCCTATTATTTCCGGACTATATGTGATTGACGAAGCAGAACTTGGGCAGAAACGCGGTAATGACCGTTATCGTGTTGCTATCGAGAAACATTTGGCAGGAATCTATCCTAAAGCAAATTTAGTCGATTCTCCAAGAATTCCACGCACTACAGAACAATTGAAGAAAGCCATCCTGCGTAATGTGAATCCAGGAGACTACGAAGGTATGGATGCTGTCCTTACGGATGCTGAGCATGAAGTAGAAATCTATCTGAATAAGCAGTTTGCTGAGGTAAATGTAACCGATGTACTTACCAAATTCTCTAAAGCTCCTTATGGATGGGACAATATCTGTACTCTCTATGTAATTAATGAACTGGTACGTCGTCACAACCGTGACTACGCTTACGCCAATAATCCCAATGTAGAAATATCCACAGTGGCCAACCGCATTGTAACAGAGAGTAATAAGTTTACTCTCCGTCAGGCACAGGTCATTTCACCGCAGGTGATCCAGAATTTCATCACTGCATGGAAGGAAATATTCGGTATCTCTTCCACTCCGACAACTACTGACAGTACACAACTGTTTCGCATGTGTCGTGACATAGAGAGCGAGCGTAGTCTTGCCAAATTAATAAAAGGCTATAAAGACATTGAGCAACAGATTATAGCTTATCCCTTTGTGGAACCAATCCGTAAGGCCATAGATCTCTTCGAATCATGGCTTGATGAACGTGATCCGTTGAAATTCTTCAACCTCATCATCTCATCAAAGGATGAAGCCAAGACGCTTACCGACAAATGCAAAGAAGTGGTACAATTCACGCATGACCAACTTCCTACCTATAAACAGCTCATTCAGTTCGCTGATGAGAATGCATATAACTTCTCGTTTGTTCCGAAAGAGATGATAGGTGCTGTCGATGAGTTCTTGAAAGTGAAAGATGACCCTTGGCCAATGGGTAACACATTCCGTGGCTATATTAAATTGAGGAGTCAACTTTCCGGCATTTTAGACGATGTGCGGAACCAACTTCGCGATAAAATTAAAGCGGCTTATAACGATATTTTTGACTATTTGTTGCAAGTGGCCGAGAAGCAGAATGTCCCGGCAAGTGTACTGTCTGACCGTGAAACGACTATACAGCTTAAAACTGCACCAACAAATATTCTGGTACTGAGAAACAATATCCTTACCGACGTATTCTATCAGGAACAAGTGAACAAGATTATGTCGTACATTCCTCCAAAGCCTACTAAAAAGGAGAATGATGACGTTGATCCTCCAACACCTCCTGTACGTGAGAAGAAAATTCGTCAGGCATCACTGCAAACAAGGACAAAATTGCCTATTACGAACGAAGAAGACATAGATCGTTATCTTGAAGGCTTACGTCAACAGATTGAGCGTCTACTTGTTGACCATGACGGAGTGATGATTATTAAATAAAGATTACGAATAGAGTATATGGATACCAACAGAATAAAGCGCTTCGCTACCGAAGCTCGCAATATATTAAAAGCCGGCATTGCAGCTAAGATAATGACACTTGGCTTCGACAAGAAAGGTAAAGTTGCCGAAGAGCACCGTCCGCAACTGATGCAAGGAGGTACTCTTTGGAACGGTCAATTTTATACAGAGGGATTCTACCATCAGTGGATGTCCCTCTATAACCGTATTCAGCAAAAAGGCATCAACGAAGTGTACGAAGAAGCTGCCTATACCTGGTTCAACCGACTGTGTGCCATCCGCATCTTGCAGAAGAACAATCTCTGTTCTCCTGTGCTTCAATATTCTGATGCTGCACGTACCCCGATTATTGTGGACGAAGCGCGCCAAGGACATCTTCCACAGATGAAAGAAGACCTTCGCCAGCGCATTGTAGAACTACTGGATGACGATACAAAGGTAACAGAACAGTTTGCCTTGCTTATTACTGCTTGGTGTCACGATAATCCCATCCTCAACAAATGTTTCGGCTCTATGGCCGACTACACCGAGCTACTTCTTCCGAACAATATTTTGACAGAAGGCGGCTTTGTAGACATGCTCAATCATACGGAATTCATTACCGATGAGGATTTTCAATCACCGGAACTGATAGGCTGGCTTTACCAGTTCTATATTTCAGAACGTAAGGACGAAGTATTTGCCAAGAAAGGCAAGTTCGAGGCAGACGAGATTCCTGCCGCTACGCAGATATTCACCCCCAACTGGATAGTGAAATATATGGTGCAAAACACGGTGGGCCGTATCTATCTCGACAACAATCCATACGAAATTACACTACAGAAGAAGTGGCAATATCTGGTGGATCCTTCTGAAAAGACTCCGGCAGAAAACATTTTAAGATACGAAGAACTGACAGACCTGAAAGTAGCCGATTTAGCCTGTGGTTCAGGCCATATTCTGAACGAGTGTTTTGATTTGCTCTACGATCTTTATATTGCCGAAGGCTATGGCCGTGGAGAAGCCATAGAGAATATCTTTAAGCATAACTTGACCGGAGTAGACATTGACAATCGTGCCAAGCAATTAGCCACTTTTGCCCTCTTGCTGAAAGCTTGCCAGAAAGATGCTTCATTTGCCGACGCTCATTGTTTGCCGAACGTGTTGGCCATGCCGAAGCCTTGGGACGAAGAAAAGAATGGTTTGGTCAGAGAATTCCTTCCTCATTTCTTTTTGGGGCAAGAAAATCAGACTCACGTCAATGAACTCATTGCCTGCTTCGACCTGATGCAGCACGCGGATTCGTTGGGCTCTATCATGAAATTTGAACTTAGCGATAGTACTCGACTGTTGGTAAAACAGACGGTAGAATATTGGCACAATCAGAACTTTATACCAGAGGCCATTCGTAGCCAACTTCCTGCATTTGAACTGATTCTGGCCTTGACGGAAAAGTATCATGTATTGGTGATGAATCCTCCGTATATGGGCGGAGGAAACATGAATGAGGTGTTGAGTAAATATGTGAAAGAAGAATATAAGGATAGCAAGGGAGACCTTGCTACAGTCTTTATTGAGATGATGGGACTGCGTTCATCTATTCATGGACGGTATGCCTTTATCATACCTCCATCATGGATGTTTTTAAGTAACTTTGAATCATTACGAAAGAATATTATTGATAACCAAACTATAGATTCTTTGTTACACTTGAGCCGTGGTGTCTTTGGGGCTGACTTCGGAGCTTCTTCTGCTGTTATATCCAACACGAAGAACCCAGAAGCTTGTGGAACATATTTCCGCCTTGTAGAGCGTACATTCCAAGAGTTTGACCAGAAACACTTGAAACTTCTTTTTGAAAAGACTTTGTCAAATCATGATTTCCGATATTATTTCAAAGGCTACACAAAGGATGTAGAAGATATTGTCTACTCTGAGAATGGAGCCAAGATATATTACCCCAATGTTCCTCAATCCAACTTCGAAAAGATCCCGGGATGCCCTATTGGATATAATTTCGGCCCGAGACTATTATCTTTATTTTCTACAACTAAAACATTAGATTCAGATGGAAATATATTCAGAATAGGTTTGATGACAGGTGATAATAAAAGATTTCTTCGGAATTGGTATGAAGTAGCTTACACTAATATTTATTTCAATTGTAAATCAGCCGAAGATTCTTGTAATTCATCCAAAGTATGGTATCCAATTAATAGTGGTGGTGGTTTCAGAAAATGGTACGGCAATCAAAATATAATTGCAAATTGGCTTCATGACGGTAAAGAAATGAAAGAAGATGCTATTAGGAGGAATAATGGCTCTCACTGGTCACGTTATATCGTTGGAGTTGATAAATACTATAAAGAAGGTATTTCATGGAATGCAATTTCATCAGGAAAAATTTGCTTACGTTTTTTTAACGAAGGATTCTTAATAGGTCATTCAAGCGTATGTGGTTACTGCAATGATAACAACTACATAATGGCTTTTTTAAATACGCCTGTAGCTGATATTTTATTACAAATCCTATCACCAACTGTGAACTTTGGGTCAACCCAAGTTAATAAATTACCAATAATATATTCTTCTGTTGACAAAATCGATTGTATTACAAATTCTAATGTCGTTATTTCTCGTCAAGACTGGGACGCTCACGAAACTTCCTGGGACTTTGCAACAAATCCACTTTTGGTTGTAGATGAGAACACCTATATCGATAATATCAACCACGAGATAGAACAGTACGAAAAAGAAACAGGCGAACACATCTGTATTGACCCTGCCGCACCACAGCTGGTCAGTCTGAAATGGCGTATGAAACAATACAAGAAAAAGTGGGAACACCTCTTCTTGCAGCTTCATGCCAACGAGGAAGAACTCAATCGCCAGTTCATTGAAATATACGGTCTGCAAGATGAACTTACACCTGACGTACCAATTGATGAAATCACTATTCTACAGCAGGGTGAAATTTCCTTTGTACCATCTGCGGAAAGCGAAGATGCGCCTAAGGTAATGAAGTGGAACGATGATGTCATTATCAAACAACTCATCAGTTATGCCGTAGGATGTATGATGGGACGTTATCGTCTTGATAAACCGGGACTCCATATAGCTCACCCCAATCCTACCGACGAAGAAACAGCTCCTTACACCTTCAACGGACAGACTTGGGATATTGATGACGATGGCATCATGCCACTGATGGCGAACGACTGCGGATTCAGTGACAATGCCCCTCTGCGTATGGCAGACTTTGTTCGCATTGCATTTGGAGAAGAAAAGCAAGTAGAGAATCTGAATTACATGGAGCAGTACTTGGGTAAAACATTGGAACAATATTTTGTGAAGGACTTTTGGAAAGACCATAAAAAGATGTATCAGAACCGTCCGATTTACTGGCTGTTCGCATCCAAGAAAGGTTCCTTCCAGGTAATAGCTTATATGCATCGCATGAATGCCTATACAGTGGAACGTATCCGAGCCAAATATCTCCTCCCCTTCATAGAACACTTGGAGCAGGAGATAAAAAAACTCGATATGCGCCGGGCAGAACTGACTACCAAGGAAAGCAAGCAACTCCAAACACTTCAGAAGCAACTCGATGAGTGCCGTGAGTATCACGAACGTTTGCAGGTTGTAGCAGAGCAGGCCATCAGCTTTGATCTTGACGATGGTGTCGCGGTGAATTATGCTAAGTTCGGAGACGTGCTACAGAAGATAAAGTAGAAAGAAAGGTTACTATATGAAATTATATGAGGCTATAGAATACGTTATAAATAAAGATGGTATTGGAATAATTTGTGAACAACGTTTCACAAATTATCTTGCTGACCTGCAGGCCTATGAAACGCCTGCAATAAGACGTATTGTTTCTATCATTTTGAAAGATAGATACTGTGAAAGGCTACATAATGGATTGGTTAACGGTACATATAAATTGGAGTTTAAAGAAGTTGCTTATCAGCTAACCCATTTTGTCGGACTCCAAGAAGAAATTGTACAATTTGTATTGGATAGTTTGCTTTATGCTACGCATAAAACAGAAAACGAGCCTACTTTTGAGTATAATTCGGTGACAAAAAGAAATGAACATAATCAGTCTAATGCTATAGACACTAATATTACCAAAGAAAGGGACATCATTAGTAAAAAGGATATAGAAAACTTTTTTGACTTAGAAGCTGAAGCTGCTAAAGAAAAATGGGAAGCCACTATGAAACTTCCCATTAAAGATCGTATTCGAAAAAGAAAAGCGATAAAGGATGTGTATCTTGATAAAGAATATAGTCGTATTTCTGAAGATAATTATAAGTTGCTAAAGGTTAATGTGAATGTTAATCTTTCAGACTTTAAGGAAGGGGAATGCCTCATTTTGCATAAAGAGTCATCTCCATTTGGAATTAAATGTAGGTTAAATGCATTTGAAGGTGATGAGGCCATTATCCTTGAAGTGTTTCCTTCTGATATGCCATCAGATTTGAGTTCATATTATGATATCCCACTGTTGCTTGATAAAGACAAGGTGGATTTAAGAGATCACGTCTACTATCCATTCATATCCAGTTTGCCCTTTAGTTCTGATGAATTCTGGCAGAATTTAATTTTCAACACATGCCCGAAACCAACTTTTAAGAATGAGGAACAGTGTGAAATGCAGCTAGCAGAAACGATACAGAGTTTCAACCTATCACTTCTTCCTAAACAGAAAGAGGCAATATTAAATTGTATGAAAGCACAAGACTACTATTTAATCCAAGGTCCTCCGGGAACTGGAAAGTCTTTCATACTTGGCATCATTATGCTCGAAGAGATATTTGACTTAAAACACAACGTAATAGTCATTGGTCCAAATCATATGTCAATAAATAATGCGCTGGAGCAATTCGTAAAACAAATACCTAGTTATAGCGTATTTGTAAAAAAAGTAGGTCAATCATATAATGCGCCAACTATTAAAATAGAATATGAAGGAAAAGAATATGGAATTGAAAATGTACCACGACTTAATGTGAATTGGGCAAGAGAGCTAAACACAAAACTTAATTATAATTGGCTCATTGGACTTACACCGCATTCGTTATATACTAGTCGTGCAAAAACGCTGGATTGTGATACACTTATCATTGATGAAGCAGGACAAATGACAATTCCGTTGGCTTTAATGGGCATGATAAAGGCAAAAAAAATAATATTTGCAGGTGACCATAAGCAACTACCACCAATCGTTTCTTCAGATAAAGTGCCACCAAGATTGAAACAATCAGCTTTTCAAGCATTGATTTCAGACAACAATTGTACGATGCTGAATACAAGTTTTCGAATGTGTGAACCAATTTGCAACTACGTTTCTGAACTTTTCTATGATGGACATTTGCATGCCGTGAAACATGGCTGTAGTGATGCTCTCATATGCACTGATCCATTATATAGTTTCGATTCTCCAGTTGTTCTTCATGAAATAGATGATGACGGAGAACAAGTGTCAGATAAAGAGGCTATGTTCATAGCAGATACAATTGCAGGATTTATTGCAAAAGGTATCAATCCAAAGGACATTGCTGTGTTGTCACCATTCCGTGCACAAGCAGCAAATATTCGACGGACAATTAGAAAACATACAGAAATTAACAAAGAAGATTGTAAAAAAATATCTTCCGACACAATAGACAAGATGCAAGGCCAGGAACGAGAAGTAATCCTTTATTCTCTTGTTTCTGGTAATACTGAGTACATGGAGGAAATGGCGGAATTTTTATATAACCCCAATAAAATGAATGTCGCATTCTCCAGAGCAAAGTCTAAACTTATCATAGTAGGAAGCTTAAGCAAAATCAATAAACTTATTTTGCCGAACTATCCACATATAAACAAAATGTTAAATTCAAAATATTCAAAAATAATATAAAGACATGACAGTACCAAATATGATAGACTGTGGAATATGTTCACTCCATTTTTTGACATCAAACAATATTTGGTTTATAGAAGAGCTATTCCGTTACGCAGACGTAAAGAAATATTATGTTCTGCGTAAAGATCATGCTGAAAACATAAAGGCCTTTTGCAGATATATTGTTAATGCAAATATCCAAAGAGAGTCATTGAACTTTATAATCTTCAATAATAATGGAGAAGAGGTTGGATTTATTTCAGCAGAACCTGTAATGAATCGAACAACTAATATGCCTGTGTGGAATGTAGGATATGCTGTTCATCCCTCACATCGGCATCATGGTTATGCTTCATCTGCATTGAATGGATTAACAAATTTCCTCTTACAAAACTTTTCATTCCAACAAGTAATCCTGGATATAAGTATAGATAATGAGCCTTCTCAGAGAGTTGCTGAAAAGTGTGGTTTTACGAAACCAAATGATGGAACCGGATTTATCGATATTGAACATATGGAAGTAGGAATTCGATTGAAATGGTATAAACAACTTTCAGGTAACAGAACTGTGTATTTTAACCAAGCAGTTCACTACTACAGACAAAAGTTATATACAGAATCAATAGATGCATTCCAAAAAGCTTTGAATGAACCATACATTCCAAATACGCCATTTACAGATGCTCAGATTTATTCAAATATGGGTATGGCGCTTTCGTCTGTAAAACGATATAGGGAGGCATTTCAAAGCCTTAAAAAAGCACAAAGTTTAGGTTTAAATAATCCAAGCATTGAAAAGGAATTACGTTGGTTGAGAGATAATGTAGGCCTATTCTGATAAAATAACAATACGAAAGAAGAATATATATGGCAACAATAACAATCATTTCTTCTGTGAGACTTTATAGAACAGGAGTAAAAACGACACAGGCTGATGGCAGCATAAAAAGTATAGCTCTGCATCAAGGTAGTCTTGACGGTGCATGTGCTGTATATAGCACGATTATCTCTTTAATGTGTCTTCAGCAAATCAACATAGAGGACGTAAACTCAAACTCTGGTAATATAGACAAACGCAGCCCTAAAGGAAAGTTCCTTAGCAAACTTTTAGAACAACGAGGAATGAATATGCCAGGATGGAATGTTAAAACTATGGCACAGGAAATAAATAATACATCCAGTTTCAATATCAGAGCCACAGCAGTACGTAAAGACTATATTGACCGTATTTATGACAATATTCATCAAAATAATCCTACTATTTTAGGAATTTCTTTTAATAGTCAAAACTTTGGACATGCCATTGTTTGTATTGGTATTGAAGAGTCTGATGAGTATGAAGACACTCCTAATAAATTGTTTTGCATAGATCCCAGCTATACCATGTCGAACACGTCATATTGGAATTGTATGATTATGATTCCGAAAAAGTATGATGACAATACTGAGCTTACTTATGTAGTTGGAGATGATATTCGAAAAATAATGCTTGATGATGCTATAGTATTTGAATAAAACAGAGTAAAGAAATGTTTGAAAGACTTATCAAATTAATACGTGAAGAAAAAGTTTCGCTATTTATAGGTGCCGGATTCTCTTTAGAAGCCAGTTCACCTTCTGTGCAAAGAATTAAAGATACTATTCTCGCTGATTTTGAGAACGATATTCAGCGTGAAAAGCATAAACAAGATGACTTGCAATCTCTTTCTGAGTATTATGTAGAAGAAGTTTGTCAAGGAAGCAGACAGAAATTAATTTCTGATTTGAAATCACTCTTTCAGTTTGTTCCTAAATGTATGACAGATCATCAACTGCTATCACAGATACCTCATTTCAGACATATTTTTACAACAAATTATGATACACTACTTGAAGATTCATTTCAAAAGAATGATGTTCAGGTCGTAAGAAAAGATAAAGACCTAACAGGACTTGATGAAAGTAAGCATGTAACTATTTATAAAATCCATGGCGATTTTCAAGACGCGGACTCGGTAATTATAACAAAAAGCGACTATAATGATTTGCAAAAGAAATCAAATAGAAGAAACGATTTAATGTGGAAGGTCGTTGAATCTGAATTCGCACAAAAAAACATTCTATTTATTGGCTATAGCCTTGAGGATGATAATATTCTTGAAATAATAAGAACTGTAACCAATAAATTGAAAAAGAACCATAAACAAATGTTTTTATTAGCGCCAAGCATTAAGTCTGGAAGAAAGGCTGAATTAAAGAAAATGCATGTAACTTATATAAATTCATATGCAACACAATTTTTGGAACAGCTTACAAAAGAAATCTTAGACAATAGTTCAGAAGACTTTAAAAATAACAAGATAACAGCAGAAACATATAGTCGAATTTGTAATATGCATGGTTTTATACCTAAGATCTCTTTATCTTCGGAAGGTAAAAACACCATTGAAGAGGTAAAGCCCTTGCCCAATTCCCAATTACATAGAAAATTAAATTTTACTGTGGATGGAAAATATGCAAAAGTCATTAGCGGATTTGACTTCGAGAAAAATGGACAAATAGTTAAAGAAACTCCTTTCCCGAATTTACCTCACATAAAAATTGATGAAGAATATTTACAAAACTCAGTATATAGCATAAATAATATAGTTTTAGATAAAGACTTCAAAACTATATTAATTTGTCCTGTTCCCAAAAAGACTACAATAACTATAAATATACCATCAAGAAACTTTTTTGAGATGGTAGAAGGACAGACATATAGACTTAATGACAACAAAATTGTTATTAGCTTTGATTGTCATGTATATGAAACGAAAATTATTATTGAGCTCGGTAAAGAGATTTCAAAAAATCTGACAGTGAATTTCACCTTTACGTTTCACGAATCATATACAGATAATAACAAAGCTATATTATGGATTGACTTTATTGATGCATTATTTAGTAAAGAAAAAGTTACAATTAATAGCCCAATAAAAATGGACTTGAATACTACGAATAATTATTTCTCTAGTGAAAGTTACAGCTATGCTAAATTTAAATCATTCTATAAGAATATAAAGGATATAGAATTGTTATCTGGCTATAAATTTAAAACTTATACTGGTTACACGGATGATTTATACCAGAATTCAGTCATGGTATTAGCATACCTGAAAAAGGAAATCATTAAATTTGAATGTAAGGGAGGCATGGACTTTTCTAAAACGATTTCTTCTAATGACGAATTTCTTAAAGTTGCTAAGATCAATGAAAAATATGTTATCATTACATCGAGCGAGAATTTAGTATTTGAGATTAACAATCAAGAGTTCTGTATTCCATACATGTACGACATATTAAATACATGCACTATTAAAAATATTCATCCAGATGGAAATGGGCATACTATTATTGATTTTCATTTTGAAGATGATATATATTATAAGCAATTAATTGATAAGCCTATGAAATTATAAAATAAAGGACTTATAAACATAAATCAAGTAGATATTGAATAAAAAATGATACAAGAAAGAATATATAACTACTTTGAGCGCAACCCACAGCTTCATGTGCTCTTTATCTTCGATAAGATGGATATTATCCAAACAGAGCTTGAAGACGTAAAGGATTGGGCCGACGGATACATTTATAAAGTATTCGATGGGGCATGGTTCAATACAAAATATGCCATTGAGAACACATGGAAGGACAAACGGCTTGTTTTACTCTTCCCTGTGGGTACTTATCCTCATTCAGAGGAACAGCAACTACAATTCCCGTTGCTGGACATACTCAAAGCCAACATGGAATACAAGGAGGATGACTATGCTTCATTCATGCAGCAGTATAACCTGCCAGAGAGGTTCCGTGGTTTTATCAAGAAGAACATTGCAGAAATCATGTCCTCTAAAATCCAGAAGATTCTTAATGGGCATCTCGATTCGAACACATTCAGTGAGGATCTGGTTTGCCGTGCTTTCATCTCCAATTATCTCGGCGAGAAAAAACTGTTGGATTGGGAAACAATCATTGTCAAGATGATTATTCTTGACGCTACTTCAGAGGGAAAAAAACATGCTGATTTTTGGCATAAGCTTTCTAAGAACGTTGATGCCAGCAAAGCCATCGATGATAAACTCACAAAGCTCTTTGGAATAAGCTATAACCTAAATTTTACACAAAAGATGAAGAGCATTGCCGAATGCCTGAAGTATAATTGCATCACACAATTACTGGATGCTATGCCGGGGGATGCGTACAAGCAATATAAAATCAGCAATTCGGTAATCCTTGACCAGGTGAACAAGATTTATGAGTGGGGCACGCACGACCGTATACTGAGCGAGAAATTTATCCAGTCAATGAAAGTATTGTCTTCAAATATTAAAGAAGAAGAAATCATCAACATCTATGGTATTGATGCAAACTACTTCTATTTTACTGAAGCACTTTGCTGGCCGATTCTGAAGGAGATTGTAGAAAAGAGACTCATGGCTGACCCAGAGGACGTAAACGATCGTATGCGGGAATTGGCTCTGAAATTACCTGTTGACAGTTACATCCAGATTGTCATTCGTTTCATCGGGCAGTCGGCTCTGTTCTATATGCAGATACGTGGCATTGGCACACTGAAATTAAACAGTACAAAAGAATACGTAAATAAATATATTACGGAGTTCTATCAGATAGATATGTTCTATCGTAAAACACTCGAAGCCTATCACGAGCTACTCACGAAAGAGAATCCTATCGAATTGGTATTGAATGCAGCCAAAAGACAATTGGATTTGGAGTATGCCAAGATAGCCAACCAACTTAACCTCGAATGGTTGACTTGTGTGGAAGAAAAAGGCACCTGGTTTACAGAAACAGGTTTGAAGCATCAGGAAGACTTTTATGCTAATGAGTCTGATCCAAATGTGAAACAAGTAGTCATTATCAGTGATGCTCTGAGATACGAAGTGGCTATGGAATTGATGCAGAGACTGGCCAAGGAAAAGCATATGGCTACTATTGAAGCATATCAGGCCATGTTACCTACGGAAACCAAATTCTGCAAACCATCACTTCTTCCATATCACTCACTTGAACTGTTCGGCACAGATATGGCCGTAGATGGAGTTGTATTAACTACAACAGAACAACGAACTGCTCATCTGAATAAATACCGAGACGGAGGAATTTGTGTTCGCTATGAAGATGTGATGAACGGCGACCAGACTTCAACACGAGAGCTGTTTAAACGGCCTTTGGTATATATCTTCCATGATACAATTGATGAAGCGAGTCATTCTCAAAGTCCGTTTGCAGTTATCAGTGCCTGTCGTAAGGCTATAGACCAACTTGTTGTGTTAATTAAACGTTTACATGCTTCATGGAATGTTACTAATGTCTTACTTACAGCTGACCATGGATTCCTGTATAATGACATGAAATTTGAAGATAAGGACAAGCATAGTACCACCGATATTTCAGTAGAGAAGAAAACAAGATACTATCTCTCTGATAGCACTGAAAAGATAGACGGTATCATCAAATTCCCACTTGAAAAAGTTTCTGCCATAAAAAGCCAAACACCGCTTTGGATATGTGTACCTGTTGGAACCAACCGATTGGCAGCTTCTGGGGGCTACAATTTTGCACACGGTGGTGCATCCCTTCAGGAGATGATCATTCCGGTAATCCGCAGCCAGCAGAAGCGTACCAATAAAACGGAAAAGGTAGGCGTTACTCTTATGAACCGCAACCTGAATATGGTAAGCAGCCGACTCAAGTTCCAGCTAATTCAATCAGAAGCAGTAAGCATGACGGTGATGGAACGCAAAATAGTATGCTGCATCTATAACGGTGATGTTCCTGTGACTCAGGAAAAGGAACTGACTTTGAACAGTGCAGATGCTACGAACCTGAATAACCGTGTTTACGAGGTGATGCTTAATCTGAATAAATCAATCAGTGCAAGCATGCTACAGCTTCGTATTTATGATACAGAAGACCGACTAAATCCGCTTATCCGTGAGACAGTGAAAAATAATACAATGATAGAACAAGATTTTTAAGAGCATACTATATGGATTCACAGCAGAAAGTATTAAATGCCTTCATTGGTAAAGTAGTAAGAAAAGACCTGGCGTTTTTGGTTAAGGGTGGACTTCCCGTACCGACTTACGTATTGGAATACCTGCTTGGCCAGTATTGTGCCAGTGATGACGAAGAAATCATTAACGAGGGCCTGGAAAAAGTAAAAGATGTCATTAAGAATAACTATGTACACAGAGCTGAAGCTGAGTCTGTAAAAGGACTTATCCGTGAGCATGGTAAACATCGTATCATAGATAAAGTAACTGTTGTACTCAATGAAAAGAATGATGAATATCAGGCAACTTTTGCCAATCTCGGACTCTCCGGTGTACCAATAGGAACTGACTATGTACGCAAGAACCCGAAGCTTCTGAGTGGAAATGGTGTATGGTGCATCGTCACTATTGGCTACATCAGTGGAGAAGATGTAAAAGTGAGATGGGAAATCCAGACATTAAAGCCTATACAGATTTCGAATATCGACCTGCAAGAGTATATTGACCAACGTAAAAACTTTACCACAGAAGAATGGATCGATCTGCTCATGCATACAGTGGGCTTAAATCCAGAGACTATGAACAGACGGGAAAAATTTATCACTCTTGCCCGTCTGCTTCCTCATGTGGAGAATAACTTCAATTTTATGGAACTTGGTCCCAAAGGTACCGGAAAATCTCACGTGTTCCAAGAACTTTCACCCTATGGAGTACTTGTATCTGGTGGTGATGTGACAAGTGCCCGACTATTTGTAAAAATGCAGGGGAATAAGGAAATCCTTGGATTAGTGGGCTACTGGGATGTTGTAGCATGGGATGAGTTTGAACAACAGAAAGGCCGTGCTGTAGATGCCGTGCTCATTGACACTATGCAGAATTATCTGGCCAATAAATCCTTTAACCGTGGCAAAGGAACACATGAGGCAAGTGCCTCCATGGTTTTTGTTGGAAATACCAAACATACTGTTCCCTTCATGTTGAAGAACACGCACCTTTTTGAATCTATACCGACATCCTTTATCAAAGGAGCTTTTCTTGACAGAATCCATCTGTATAACCCAGGTTGGGAAATCAAGATGCTGAAAAAAGACAGTTTCTCCAAAGGTTACGGACTCATCACGGATTACATAGCTGCAGTACTTCATGCCCTCCGCAATGATGATCGTACTGCTGTTTTGAAAAACTATGCTAAGTTTGATGGCTCCCTTTCCGAGCGAGACCATCTGGCTATACGTAAAACATTCTCAGGAATGATGAAACTCATCTATCCGGATGGGAAAATGACAGACGAGGAAGCCTACGAATTGGTAGACTTTGCCGCAGAATGTAGAAAGCGTGTAAAAGACCAGTTATACGTGATAGACGAAACATTCATGGCTGAACCAGCAAGGTTTAAGTATATAAATCTGAGAACTGGAATAGAGATGAATGTGGAAACACTTGAGGAAGTAAGCAATCCATTCAAAAGCCTTGTTAGTTTCTCGAAGGAAGAAAACGCCGACAGCCAGCAACTAAATGAAGAGACATCTGAAGAGCATTCAAATGGGGAAAATATTTCAGATAGTCATGGAACAAAACGACCTCGTATTCCTATTCTACAAGAGAAAAGCATGACTTTCAGAATGGGGCAAACAGGTGTCAGTTATGAGAAACTGTTTGCATCATACATGGCAAACGCAAGTGAAATTACAGTTGAAGATCCGTATATACGTGCTCCTTGGCAAATCAAGAACTTTATGGAGTTTGCTTTGATGCTAATCAATACTCGTCCTGTTGATGATTTAAAACTCAACCTTATTACGAATGAGGAAGAAGATAAAATCCCCGAGCTTATAGATCGTTTGGATGACATTAAGGATGACCTTGCTACATATGGTATAAACTTTGAATACAAATTTAGAGATTTCCATGACCGATGCATCAAAACAGATACAGGATGGACAATCTCACTTGGAAGAGGACTGGATATGTTCGAGAAATATAATACTTTCTCAATAGCTTCTTCAAAACAGGATATGCGAAAATGCAAGGAGTTTACTGCTACATTTATGAAAACAAAGAATGTATAGTATCTTTAACTTTTATATTTTTTTGTAGCTGTAACACTGATTATTAATGCGTGAAATTAAATTTTAAATTATGAAAATAGCAATATTACAATTATCTGATATTCATATAGATTCTGATACAAACTTTATTTTTCAACATAAAGAAGATTTTTTCCGTTCGTGTAAACATGTAATAAACGAATGCTCTAAACTTATAGTTGTGATTACTGGTGACATAGCATATCACGGTTCACAACATGAATATGATTTGGCTTATAAATGGCTAAAAGAATGTGAGAAAAACTGGAAATCAGAAGCCGACTACCTAAATTCTATTGAATATGTTTGTGTTCCAGGAAATCACGATTGTGACTTTTCTCAAAGTGATCCAGTTCGTGAACTTATAATCCAATCTATTCTTAAGAATGACAGTTTAGATGAGGATAAAATCGGTGAGGTCTGTCTCAATGTTCAGAAAAATTTTTGGACATTTTATCAACGTTTACGTTCAGACATTGAATCTCCTCAAATATCATGGTCTCATAGAATTCCAATCAAATTAGGAGAATTGACTTTTAAGTTTTGTTGTTATAATACTGCTTTCTTGTCTAAATTAGAAGAAAAGCCAGGTATGTTGCTTATACCAGAAAATAAGTTTATTAACAATGAAGCAGCAGAACGGAATGTTTTTATTATTTCGTTATTTCATCACAATACTGGATGGCTAAATCCTAATACGACACATAATAATAAAAAAACTTTCGAGCAGCATCTATATTCTAAATCAAACATTGTAATGTGTGGTCACGAGCATTCAGACAAACATCAGATTATTTCAAATATAGGTGAATACGATGAAATCATCTATTTAGAAAACGAAGCATTTCAGAATGGAAACAATTCTGGATATGGGCTTTTATTGTTTAATACAGATGATAATTCTATCACATCATTTACTTATAAATACAAAAATGGAATGTACGTGATGGAAAGTCAAAATGACTTTCCTATCCATAAAAAACAAACAGGTATACTATTAAATAAAAATTGGTTAGAAAGTCTCGATAAACATAATATTCCACTTACTCATCCTCGAAAAGAGAATTTACTACTTTCCGATATTTTTGTGTTTCCTGATCTTGAACCTCTATCCGATTTAAATTCAAAATTCGTTCAATACACAGATAGTGAACGAATTTTAGGAGACACAATATCAGAGCGAATTGTTATTATAGAAGGTGAAAATCAATCCGGAAAATCATCATTACTCCAGATGTTATATTCTTCATGGTATAAAAAAGGCGTATATCCACTATTATTACACGGGAATAATATAAAACATTATAATATTTCACAATTACTTAGAAATTCTTATAAAAATCAATACCAAAGTAAGGATTATTCTTACGATTCATACCTACAGCTTGATCGCAATAAACGAGTATTAATTATTGATGACATTGATAAATCCATAATTAATAGTGATTATAAGTCAAAATTACTCAGTGAAGCGTTATGTAATTTTGAAAAAATTGTTATTACAACAGGCCAACAAATTGACTTAGGAAACATTTTGTTACAGGTGAACAACGATAATAATATTAAATATTATCGAATCCTATCATTGGGATATTTAAAGCGTAACACACTGATTGAGAAATGGATTAAATTAGGTCAAGATGTGATAACATTTGATGATGAGCTCTTACTTGATCAAATAAAGACTACCTATGAAAAGATATCTGTTTTATTGGGCCAACAGCTCATACCTTCTTATCCTGTGTTTATTTTATCACTATTACAAGGTTTAAATCAATCTATCGTACATTTCGATGTATCAAAAACTTCATATGCATATTGCTATAACTCACTAATTATCGCCTCTCTTCTTAAGGCTGGGACTGACAAAGATAAGATAAATGGTGTCCTAAAGTTTTTAAGTGAGTTTGCATATAATCACTACATTAATAAGCGCAACTATAAATATTTTAACACTAAAGATTTCTCAAAATTCTATAACAACTACAAACAGGATTACAATGTTCAATATACTGAAGATAAACTATTATCGATTCTCACTGATGCAAGTTTAGTCCGATGTGTAGATGGTACCAGTTATTCATTTGCCTATAAATATTCTTTTTATTTCTTGGTTGCTAAAAAAATTTCAGATTTAATCAATGAAAACAAAGCTAATGGAATTGTGCAAGATTTATGTAATAACCTTCATAAAGAACAAGAGGCAAATATTTTAATTTTTCTTGTATATCATAATGGAACGGAAAAGCAAATGGAAGATTTATTGTTTGCAAGTATGCTTCCATTTGAAAATTATAACCCGATAACGTTAGATTTAAATGATCCACTGTTTCAAGGGATAAATGACATTGTTGAGAATATTAAACTCAATGTTATGCTTAAGCATGTTGATCCTAAACAAACAAGGGATATAGCACTAAGAGAATCAGATAAAGCAAGTCGACAATTAGATAAAGAACATCAACCAACTGAACAAGATTTTGAAGAAAATACAGCATTACGCGAATTAAATAACACAATAAAAATAATTAAAATATTAGGACAAATAATTAAAAATCAAATAGACTCCATAAAGAAAGAACAGATTTTTAAATTACTTGAAGAATCATATAATGTATGTTTTCGATCAATCGCTTTCTTTAGCAAAATGATTGAATCCTCGAAAGACAGCATCGTTGACTTTCTGTTAGAAAAGAATAAAGATAAATCATCAATAAAAGAAGAAGAGATAAGAAGAAGCATACAAAAACTCCTTCATATTCTTTTGTATCAATTCTGTTTGCAATCTTTTGCAAATCTTTCACGTTCAGTTGGTACTCCAGATTCTCCATTAGTTTATGATACGATAGCAGAAAGAATAGGTACTCCAGCTGCAAAAATAATTTCTTTTACAATTAAGACATATTATAATAAGATGCAAATATGTGATTTAGAAAATATTGTAAATGAATTCAAGAATAATCCAGTTGTAATGGAAATTGTCAAAGCAAGAGTCTTAAATTATGTCTATAATAACTATGTAAGCTCAGCTAATCGACAAGTGATAGGACAAATATGTAATTTAAAGCTTGTAGACAATGGATTTATATTGAAGAAGAAAAAATAACATGAATATTTATAATTATATATGAGTTCACCATAAAATGTTTTACAGAAATTAGCGTCCTACAGAAACTTCTGTGAGGGGGTAAAATTAAAAAATGTACTTTTTAATGGGGACTCATATATAAGAATCGCTATTATTTTTTTTGTGCAGATAGGCTACGTAGTATATGTTTATGTTCGTGATAAAAAATATAAATTACCATTGATTATGAAAACATCTACTATTGTATACTTAGCGCTATCAACAAATTTCCTTGTTTCCTGAGGTTACAAGAAAGAAGCAAAAGGAGTTACACAAGATTTTTTCTCTGCTACCAAAAACGATAAGGGAAAAATGATTGAACTATATCCTGAAGTTGAAAACCTTCAGAACTATTATAAGTCAGACACAATTATCTTGAAAGAAGTAACAGCTCTCGAAGACAAGAAATATAGTGTCGCATTAAAAAGTTCACTAACAGATTAGGTAAAAGTAAAGAGTCAGACATTATCATATTTACGAAGCCTAAAGACGATAAGAAACCTGGTGACGGCTATGTAATTTATGACTCAAAAGAACTTTACAATTTTTCTGATGACCCTATATATGTTCGTAAAGAGAAAAGGTTATACACAACGAGACGCACTTACAGACCAATAGATTTCAAAGAAATATTCTGAGGCATCAACTGCACTTATTTCGCTATCATTAAAGTTTTATACTTATCCTTTTGAGAATGCAACTGTTGCAAACTGGAATTGGGAAACAAGTGATTAAGATATGCGCTGAACGATAAACAGGGTCTTAGTCTATCCCTTTTGGATATACAAATGAGAAATTGAAGTTTGAGGTATTTGATGGATTTATCGGCTATGACAGCATGGACTACATAAGAGATAAAAAACAGTATAATACTGAAGCAATTGCTATCAAGCTTGGATTTAATTTCTAACATTAACAACCAATCGGTCGGGGAACGGCCAACACCAAGGGGCGAGACCACCCGTCCCCTAGCACCAGCTACTCCCCGACCGATTTCTTGGTTGCACAATAGTCCTTCGTTTCCGCTGGAGTATTGGAGTCTGAAACTACAATATCAGGAGCTGTAAATACCTTTTCGTCGAACGCATTTTATATGCTAAGGTTTTCCAGTTTGGGTTATTTCTTCTAATTTGATAGTCTTTAGTCTATCCTTCAAACTCCAGTGATCCAATATGAATTTATCTATTCTGTTTTTATCTTCATGAGAAAACCAACTAACTTCCCATTGAGATGTAGCAGAAACATTGTTGAAAAACCAATCCATATAATCTTCATCTACTGCAGAAAATGAAAAGCCATATATATGCACATACTCCACATCTTTGAGTATCTTTTGTAATTCTTGATGTTTGAAAATATGTTCATATGGATTCTTGTGATATTTATTTAATTCAAAAGCTACTTGTTCTTCGTCACTACTCATTGAACTCCCATAAAGAGACTTATTGTGCCCATATATCAGACGTTCGTGTTTTGAAGATTGGCCATGAATATGAAGGACGCTTTCTTCTGGTATTACATATAACATCTCTAGTACATCCGTATAATTGAAATTAATAAAGAATGAATTTTCTTTCTCAATATGAATATATTTAGGGGCAGTAATCGATCTTTGACAGTTATCCACCCATTTTTCAAAACAATATTGCAACACATCAAGCAAACCGTTAAGCCGTCTTGCACAATAAGAATCAAAATGCAAACTGGGTAGCATGTTGTACCTTTTCTCAAATTCCCTTTTCCGTTTTGCCTTTGCTGTAATTTCATCAATGGACTTAGCTGGTGGAGTAAATTTTGACACAAATTTATTAATATCCAAATTTCCAAGTTGCACTTCAAAATCATTCCACCATTCTGCTTCTATATCATAGACCGCCTGCATATTTTCGTAAATACAAGGATAGTAATTCTCTAGCCATAATTGAAAATCTGCATATCGTGTAGCAAGCCCTGTATGAATATCAAAACCATTTCCGATTATGTATAGATGTTTCATTGCATTTCATTTTATTATTTTGAAATATATTTGTAGTCATAACTACCGATGGAGTTTGAAAGCTTCGGTGATGTTTGTTTTACTGTCATTGATTGATGAACACATATACAGCCTCGGGGATAAGTCTATAAATCGTAATGCAATAGACATTGAAATATACGAAGAGGTATCGAGATGATTGTCTATCAACCCACTTGATAGAGCCTTTCCTGAATATTCGGGGTTGATCACATAAAGTCCCCGCTTCAATCTGATGATATCCCCTTGTTTTTCGAGCCAGGTTACTTTCATGTCAGCAGACTTAAGTTCCGGATATAACGATTCAATGATTGAAGTTGTTACTGGAATGGTTCCTATTTCACTTAATTGTCTATTCATACTATAAATATAGCAATAATTTGAACAATAAAAGAAGTAATACTTCCTTTTCTGTTCAGAATATTACTACTAAGGCTATCTTAAAAAATAGTGACCGCTGTCACATAAGTCTGTTGTTTGTAACCATCACCGAAACACTGACCACACAGCAATTGAACTATCTCAAAGCCCTTATAGCTGAAGAAAAAGCCATCAGTTCGACTAAAGTAATGTATCGCTATCAAATCTCTTCAACGACCTCAATATCCCGCTAGAATGATATAATAAGGCTAGTGAAATCTCATTCCAAAATTAGATTTCTGTCTATTGGTTAAAGACAGAATATTTCGTAAAATAATAAAAATTAAAACTTTCCAGATTCTCATAATTTAAAATATGTTTTTACAAGACGATTATAACTTCTCTGTAGATGAAAACTTGGAATTGCATAGAATTGAATGGCTGCTGTTTCCGACTTATGCAAAGGATTTTATGGTGTTCATTCGTATTTTCTAATTTAATAAAATGGCTAGCCATATACAAACTTAATTTATGGAAAGTGACTAGTTTTATCCACTATTATATTGAAAAACTTAATACAATTTTACAATTTCAGATAATAAATCTTCTATATTATTCCATTGATTGGTATCACAATGTATGTGATGCCCCAACCTAAGGTATTCGAGCCAACAGGCCAACATATCACGATAAGTTTCATCTAAAGTATCAAGAGAAGAATATCGCCCTACATAATTATTATAGCCTCCCCATGATTCGTTAGATACAGGATAAAGAAATCCAATATGTCGAATATCGGTAGGAAGGACATGCGCATATCCATCTTCATCAATCACGAGTTGATTACCTCGTCTATCATCAGCATTCCTCATTTCATTTTTAATCTCTTCTTTCGTAAAAAGATGATGCGGCTTACCTATCATACAAAACTCTATATCAAAATGATATTTTGTGTTAAGATTTGATGTGTCATATCCTTTACATTTATTTTGAATTGAATCATTAAGGCAATTAACTATGCTAATAGCTACATCTCGATCATAAACCTGATACTTTTCCATACTCTCATCATTTCCTTCACGAATCTTTCCATCTGAACAAAGATACCATCCTGAACTATATAGCCAAGAACTATAAGAGCCAAATTTGAATTCAAAACTGAAAGCGATATTTCCATTTTCCTTTTGTTCTTGTATAAATTCTGAAAAATCCCATAATTTAAAAGACTCTTTTATAAAATCGTCAGGTTTAGGTAATTTTTTCTCATCAACATTTATCTGTAAACATAAGTTCGGTTGCCTTTCCGGATATGGATGATCACCAAATTCATGCATATTCAATATTTCTTCCTCTTTGTAACCTTTTGAAACGCCATACGCTATTTCTTTTTGCATTCGTTCAAAATAATTACGCAACTCTTCGTTACCCATCATAGCATGACGCCCATCATAAGTAGAAGGTATCTGATTATATGGACTCAATTTCATTACAATAAGGAACTTCCCTCGTATAAATCTGTTTACAATCTTGTAACCCATAGGAAGCGGTACCCCTGAATCATAATCATATACACCATATACAGCATCATCAGCTTTAACATAATGTCCAGGAGTATCTTCTACAAGAAGTTGATCACCGAATCTTGATACAGGAACTCCATCAATTGGCTCTACATTTTCTGCTTCAATGAAGAAATAATTCCAACGAGAATCTTGGAATGATTCAAAATATAATGCTTTAGGCTTTATGACATTAATACCTCCTTTTGTATAAATATATATAAACCCTGCTTCTGGAGCAATATCTGCATAAGAAAAATCCAATCCTCCACTTTCTGGCAATAGCATATGATTCATTGCAGAAGAAGATGCTAAAATATTAAGTACTCTAACAATTGCTGTAGGATCTTGGTATTCTGTTCTAACTGGAACACCATCTCTAAAAATACGATTAGCGACAAACCTCCATTCATTCAATTCCTTTTTTAATCTATCACTATAAGAACTTAACCATTGTGAAAGGCAGTTCCCGAATTGTTTTATATCAGGACGAGCTTTCGGGTCATTTGCAGTTCCTTGGTAAAGTAATTCTTCGATTTCTACAAGATATTCATTCTTTAAATGATCATAAAATCGTAATCCATGAGTTCGATCTATTGATGAATACTGTCCATCAAATCCTTTTTCATCACCAGAGAGAATCATCCAAAGAGTTTTAGCCAATGAATAAACATCTGCTTTAGAACCATCTGCACCCTTAGGATTGCGCTTCATTTCTGGAGCAATTGTAAAGATTGCCCCTAATCCTTTATCATTACGAGTAAAATTATTATTATTGTCAGGAAATTCCACAAGTCCAAAATCACCAAAGCAAAGACGTTCCTTATAATAATATATGTTATCTGGTTTAATATCACGATGATGTATTCCAAGATCATGAAGTTTCCCTAAAGTTTCTGTTAGATCTATGAATCCTTTTATGACAGTGGTTATCCAAGAAGAGTAGTCGATTTTATTTATTTTGTACGGATCTTCTGTACATTTAGTCCGCATATCATTTGACCATTTCATTATTGGAGTAGCAATAGGCATAACGTACCAATAATTATCTAAATCGAAATCAAGAATCGGCATTATTCCAGATATACTAACATTATCTTTCATTATCTTTACCTCATCAAGAAATCGTTGTTCTTTTTCTTCACTTCGTACAGACAAATACTTTAAAGCTAGCAATTCTTGCGCATTTAAAGGGATAACAGCAAATACTTTTGCATTTCCGCCTTCACCTATCATTTCGCCAAGCTTATATTTCGCTTCAATACTTTCTTTTTGTTTATTTGTTTTTCCTTTTGAACCCATTTAATTTTATTGAATATGGTTTAAATTATAGATTATCATTTATATAATTTACATATTGGATAATAGCCTCAATATTTATATACTATAAAATTTCTAATCTTTTCAAAATCAGATAAAATATCTTTCTTATTCAATCCTGCTTTCAACGATACAGCAAACAGATCCTCTTTCGTTGGTTCAATCTTATCATTAATTGAAGTAGTACGAAAGCCATTGATGCCATCGCTAGGCAGCAAGTCATAAGCCGGAGCAAAATGCCAATCCCCATCACGATAAATGAAGGCAAAGTTCTTGGCATGGTCATCTTTGTTGCCTATCAGATAGTTGAATACCATCAGTCGGTAGACCTTCCACAGCTCGGCCACGCTATGTGTCAGCATGGCACAAACTTGAAATATGTGAGAGTAATCAATGCTTGGTAAACGATAATCAGCACCTATAAGGCCAGCCATGCTTACTACATGCAATTTGCCATTTGGTATCCGGTCAAATCGTTCCACACCAAAATATTTATCTTCAAAGAGACGTGTTTCCGGCATTTCAATTCCGCATTGCTTGGCAAGAAGCGAATAACGGTATTCATCTATACCAATACTCTGTGGGTCTCGTTTGGCACGGAATTTTACCAACCACTCCTTGTTATTATAGCGAACGAAGATTTTGGGTCGTGCACCTCCAGGTGAACCACCGCGATCTTGAAACTCCTCGATACCTTCGCCCGTATAATCGTCACTACCCAATATTTGTTCTGCTTCCAACGCCAACTTCTCGAAATCGGCATAATCCTGTCTTGTCACCACACTATGATCCGGACGGAACTCCAATGCTCCGCGTCCTGTGGAACCTACCAATGCAAGGCGATCCAATAAAGTTAAAGTCCGTGGATTGATACTTTTTTGTTGCAAGTATCTATCTAAAATAAGCAATCCCCATCCATCAGGTAAACAATCATCGAAAACACCAAATCCTCCTTCAAACGGACGAGATTTGGCTATAAAGACACCGCTTTTCAAGGGTAATTCGAATGGTGATATGGAAAAACCGGAGCCAAGCCATTCGGTTGAATACTCGAAAGCACATAATCCTTCTTTGGTCAAAGCCAAACGACCGACTAGTCGATTATCATAAATGATTTCTATTTGTTTTATGTAATTCATTCCTACATTATAATATGTTATAATTTTACATACTTAATATAGAATTGTGAAATTAATCCCATTCTATAGTCAGTTGATACGTCTCAGGTTGCACTTCTAAAGATATATTACCATTCTTTGAACTAAAAGGAGATTCAACAATCGATACTTTTCCATCATGATATATAGCAAGATCATAATGTTCAGAATTATCTAATGCAAATTGATACTCCGAACAAGACATGAAAATAGGATTACCACTTTTTACCTCAAGGTATCTCACATCCGTCTTTGGAGTTCCCTTCTTTCTATATATGATATCGTAATGTAAATTATCATTACCACTTTCTTTATTAAGTATTGTCGAACAGCCATAAACATCCTCATATTGTTCACAAGATTTCATCGCCTCAAATGTTTTTATTTCAGCTTTTTTCCCTATAAGATATTTTGACCTATCAGACTTATATTCATTTTGATTTTTCTTATTGTTGCCTGTCTTTATTTCGGAGTTTAAATCACGTAATACACTATGACATCTGGCGATTTCTATCGCCACCTTATTTGTGTCATCACCTGCATCTTCTTTCTTGTGATTGATTGAATCTAACTCATCATATTTCTTTAGCCTAAATCTAAATAAATCTTCCAATCCTTTAAATTTCGCAATAAGAGCATCAGTCTGATTAAGGATTCCTTCTGACATATGAAATTCATCAAGGATCTTTTCATATTCTGGCAAAATAGTTGTCGGTATATCAATCACTTCATAATTATAATTGTTAAGAGAAAAATTAAACTTACTTTGAACCATTTCTCGCATAATCTCATTAAGATTATCCTTATTAATCAGTGTTAGTTTTATTTCGTTTACTTTCTCTTCAAAAAAAGGTTCAGAAAAAGCCATGCATTTATTTCGATAATCCTCTATACAAGATAACGCATCTTGTTTATTAGAAGCAATCCGCCTTGAAGTCTCACCGTATAGATAAGATTTATATTTTACAAAATATTGATTCCGTATTGCGATAAATGATTCTTGATAAAAAGTTTTAAGACCATCATTCCCCAATATTGAGCAATCGTCCACCTTCATACTGAGCAACAAGTTATATTGTTCAAATGGTCTAAGATCTTCAATTCCTGTATATATTTCAGGCAAATCAAGGTACGGATATATGCTATGAATAAATTCTTTTGCATCAGTTATATGCTCCGCTAATTCTGATATATTGATTTTAGTATCTTGAGAATCAGAATATGACTTCCAAAAATTCTGTTCATACTCGCTAATGCCCAAACTTTTAAGAGTTAAAGTCCAAACTTCTGGTGAGACGTCCTTTTTAATGATGTACTCTATATAACGTGTATCGTGCGTGATAATATTTCTAAAATAGTTGGCCATCGTATTGCTTGTCACTTTCAAAGCCATACAAACAGCCTCATTAAGATTCTCGCTAAATACAGGATCGGAGATTGCATTGATACAATTATAGTAAGAAGAACATATATGAAAGTGCATTCCTCCATTTTCAAAAGAAGTCAATACATCGCCTTCTTTCATATAATGTAGTTCTCTGTTAAAATCATATTGTGCAGAAGTGTAAATATGCAGGTTATTGCATAAACTTTTCAATGAACTTATTGCCTGACGAATAAGTTTTATATCCTTTATGTCATCACCTATTCTAAACGCAAGAAAATATTTAATTCTTTCAGAAAGATATTTTTTCATCTCTCTTAAAAGATTCTCGTTGTTGATATAATTATTAAATGAAATAGCTATATTCTTAGCCAATTTTACACCAAATATTTTTGAAACAGAATCCTCTCCCACGCGATTGCCAATTTCCAATTTAGGGAGTGTTGACAGTATAACTTGCGGCAACTGATCATTATCCCAATAATAAACTTCCTCAACAGGTTTCCATTCCAGATTTCCTTGTAATCTTGCCCACACATGAGTAAGATACTTATCTCTTATTTTAGGCAATAACAATTCATCTTCATTATTATTTCTAATAGCCTCCCTTAATTCTTTATATCGTTTTTGAATGCCATAAGGATCCACCTTTTGAGATAAAAGTTTATATAACTGTTCTAAGGAAAGACTGCCGATATTTTTCTGCGCTCCCAATGTGACAAGAAGTGGATTAATTTGGGTTATTCTATCAAGGGAAAGCGTATTTTCCAGGTAATTATAATTCACGCCACAGCCAAAATTTGTTGATTGGATCACTGAAGTTTGAAGTGGTAAAAATTGAGGTATGGCTCTCAATATGTATGCGGAGTAACTGTAGCGAACCGTCTCCGATTTTATAGAACGATAAAACAAGCTTATACTATTATTCATAATGTCAGACAACACTCTTTTATCTTTCAAAATAAGTCCAAGTGCCTCAGATAAGCTATATTTGGATAAAAACTCGACATCGGGAACATATGAATAATTATAGTTTTTTGATATTTGATTATATTGGTCAAAATTATTACAATAGTAATTATCTATTTGAGATTTACTATTATTATCCCTTACTTCATCCAAATATGCCGATTCGTTCCCAAAATAAACATGATCAGTAGGAACTCTTTGTGACACACCTATATTGTGGTATAAAAAATGTAATGTTTCTTCTTCAGTTTCAGCACCTATAATTTCTTTCCATTCTGACAGAGAACCTAACAATAACCATTTATCTTCTATTTTTGTAAATAGATCACGAGAAAATGTAGGTTCTTCAAGAAGCAAAGAACACGCCTTTCTTGGATTGCCTAAGCGATTTATCAAATGTAGCTCCGACGTAAAAGCTGTTGCGTCCTTTGTTGAATGTTTAAATTCCCATTTCAACACTTCACACATTCCTTCATAATCCATCTCTTTTGCAGACCATGACTCTATCTTTTTACGAATTGCAGTGTGATCTCCATTTATTACCGATGTTATCTTTTGTAGTTTTTCCGTTACTTGGCGAATATTCTGCAAGTGCCAATTTTCTTGGAGTTTGTTGATTAGTTCAGAATCAACAGATTTTATTGATAAGCATTTTGGTAAAACGGTATTTCTCGGCATACTAAGCACATATGCCGGATTATCTTTATCTACATCTATAATCTCTCCTTCTGCATCAATAAGGATGCTTATACTTATACTACTCACACTGCAATCTGCAATAGCGTCTATAAACCCAACCCTTTCTTCAAGTGAAAGTTTATTGTTTGCTATGGTTTGTATGCCATCAGCCACATCACCAAGCCTAAAATTGATTTTATCTAAAACATATTTAGATAAATATCTATCAAGTGAAAATATTTCCTGGGTAATAGCAATAAGATGATTGTTTAGTGACGTGTTTTTATATATTTCCGGCTTCGCCTCTAATAACCAATCAGCTAATTTGTCACCAAGCCTAATCGTGGATTTAATAGAAGAGAAACTAGAATTTATCAGAGGAAAAATTTTGATTCTCTCCAAATTATTTTTTATTGATTCTGCCAATGAAGATAGCAATGCCGCATCTATATCGGCATACGTAAAATTCAAAATATTAAATGGGATCCAATTATCACCATTCAGCAAATTATGATTAACTAAATTTTCGGATAACTTCACAGCTACTTCTCCGAGTTTCTTCAATACAATTCTATTCTGTTCCGAATTGACTAAATGATTTCTAGATGCGTTTAATTCAAAAGTCCCATGATAAATTGCAGGAACATTTAACCTAACTTGGGTTGGAAAATATGAATAAAGATAATGCTCATAGTTAAACTCTGTCATTGGATAAGCGACTCCTACCTCGTATGCTCTATCATTGGACTGGTATTTGCACACCGCAAAACATATGCTTTCGTCATTATCACTAATTGTAACTTTTTCAAGCCCCTCATCAATAACTTCTGCTTTAATCCTTTTTATAACTCTTTTTTTACCCTTATTATCTATATCAACACGTTCAATATTCCTTAAGAACAATAAAACCGAACAAGGAAGTGAAGACAATTTAAAATCTATATCTGAAACCACTGATTGACTTTGACAAAAAATCTCCACATCAGTAGTGCAAGTTCCATTTACATCAAAACAACCTTGCTTTGTAATATCATCATCGTCTATTCTAGGAATTGACAATATGGGTAATGGTAAGTTATTAGGACGTTCTCTTTCAAAGTCATTTACATCATTCTGTGTTAGAATGCCTCTCCTTAGTCCTTCATCTTTTATCGTTTTCCACTCGCTTTTAGCAATTTCTTCACTAAATGAACATTGAACGCCATTAGAATGGATAATTATCTTATCACTCCAATTAAGCAAAGAGCGAAAGCCCAACCCCTTATTTCCAATAGGTCGCACGGTCACATTCTTGTATGACTCTTTTGTTTTCGTTGAAAGAAATGAGCGCATTATTGACAACAGCCCTTCCTCGGTAAAGGGTCTGTTTCCCCAATTCTTTATATGAAAATGATTATCGTCAGTTAGAACTAATTCAATTTTAGGAGAACCTTCGTCATCTGCATTCTGAATCATTTCATACAATTCACGTCCAGAATACTCCTGTTTCATATCCAGTTCAATCTTTTTGTCTTGACGAATGCGTGAACTATTGAATGACAATTGAGAAAGATATTCTTTTTTATTAATCATTAAACAGTCACTCTCTTTGGTTATAAAATTTCTACTCATTTTTCTTACCTCTTTTTCGGATAACATTTTGTTCGTTTAATACATCGTCTAAGGATTGATATTGCTTTTGTGCAAAAAGAGTGTCAAATTCTGATAAAGCATTTAAGGCAAATCCTATTTGAAGCAAACCCTTTAAAGATATCTCCCCAGTCTGTTCAAACCTACGGTAAGTAGCAAACTTAAGGCCGGCTCTTGTAGCTATACCTTCTTGAGTTAAGTTTAACTCCAATCTCCGTGCTTTTACTCTAGCGGCAATTTGCTTCGCCACATCATCCGGAATTGACAAATTAAACGATATTATATTATTCATAAGTCGGCTATTACACATATAACAAACAAAATATTATTTATACAAAGATAGTGATAATATTTCAAGACCAAGCATCTTGAAAGCTCTTTTTTAGCTTATACGAATAATATCTCTATTAACTTGAATCTGCCGTGTTTTTGTACCTTTTCACCCTAAAAATTCTCAAAATTCATAAGTTTTCGCAAAACAGGCTTTGATATTCAAGAAATTACACTTACTTTTACTTCCCAAAATGGAGGTACAAGCCGAGAATGGTGCTAAAAATCACTAACTTACACATTCTCAGATACTTGCCAACCTACTGGTTGTACCTTTTAGAGCGCTATACTATTGATAATCAACGATGTACACATATTGCATAGGAAAATGATATATCGCAATTAACCGCAACGAATTAGAACCAACTATAATGAAGTCGCTGAATTTCAGCGGCTTTTTTATTTACCCCAAATCCAGTTCATAGCGATTGGATAGTGTTGTTCACCATATTTTTCTACCGTATT